>OLNM01000034.1_pt1 | contig 114904 bp, 98 predicted proteins | sample 1672391 | NCBI WGS metagenome assembly OLNM01 (sample SAMEA3136680, study PRJEB25190) | human gut metagenome | reverse complement strand
AGGTTCACTATGCCAACCGTTCGGAGTTGTTCAACAACATAATCCAAACATACTGCCCTCACTATCTTGAACAGACTGTTACTGATTCGGATTTTGATGAAGCAAGCGGTGAAAAAAAGAAGAAAAATGAAAATCTTAAAACCTCGCCAAATGCAGAACAGACTGTGTGTGAAGATATTGTTGATGCGGATGAACCAACATCAGCACAGCAAGATGAGCCAACAAAAGAACCCGAAAATTTAATCGGTGAACAGGATGCAAACAAGCAGGGAAAAGTAGTCGTCAAAACCGAACGACCACCACAGGGGGATAACAGCAATGAGTAGATTAACTTTTCTGTATCAAATGGACTTACCTCACAGAGCCGTAGCCGTATATACCTACCTCCACGACCGAGCAAACAAAAACGGCGAATGTTGGCCCTCCGTAAATACAATAGCAGACGACATAAAGCTGTCGCCTGCTACAGTAAGAAGGGCAATTAAGGATTTAAGAAAAGCCAAATTGCTAGTAACCAAGCAAAGATACAGAGATAACGGCGGTAATAGCTCGTTAACTTATAAAATTTATAGTAAAAACTTAAACAATTAATTATCTAAGCGTATATTGAAAAACATTTTAATATTTGTTAGAATTAAAATGGTGGTGAGGATATGTTAAATATATCTATTGTTGATGACGAAACTATTTTTATTAACAATTTGATTAATAAAATTTCAGAATTTTGTGAAAAGATGGAGATGGAATGCACGATTGATAAATATTCAAATGGATATGATTTACTTGAAAACTATAAAAAGTATCATATCATTTTTCTTGATATTGATATGCCTATGATAAACGGAATAAAAGTATGTGAAAAGATCAATAAAAACAAAGGTGTAGCAGATATACCATACATTATTTTTCTTACAAGCAAGGATAATATGGTTTTTAAGGCACTAAAGCAAAAACCATATACATTTTTACGAAAATCTGAATTATACGATAATGTATTTGATTGTATAAGTCTTATTTTTAGTAAATTAAAAAATATAAGTAATGACTATATTATAAAAAGTGGGAGAGATTTTATTCTTTTGAATTTGGATGACATTTTATATCTTGAAAAAGAAAAAAATTATGTTTTCTTTTACTCCGAGCAGTTGGCATACAAAGAACGAAGTACAATGGATGAAAAGTATGAAGATTTAAACAACAAAGGTTTTATTCGAATTCATATTGGTTGTATTGTGAATGCAAAACATATTTCAACTTTTGAAACGAACAGGGTGATCCTAGACTGTGGAAAGGAATTTATTATTAGCAAAAAATATAAAGATATTGCAAAGAAAAATTATTATGATTGGTTGGTGAAAGAGTATGCTTGATGTTTTTGTTGAAATAGTGACTGATTTATTTCAGCCGCTGATGTTTTGTGGATTTTTATATCTATTTATGGAGAAACCCGATAACAGAAAAAGAAATGTAATTTGCTTTTTACTGTTCAGTACAGTAATGTTTGGCATTTTGTTGTATTCATCTCTTGTAGAATACTATATGATAATAAATGATTTAATGTTTTTGGCAGTACTGGAAATTTACTCTCTGTTATGTTTGCGTGGCAATATTTTTAGCAGAATATTTATGCCTTTGATTGCCTTTTTGATTAACACAGTGATAAGTTTTGCTTTCAGTTATTTTGTAAGCTTTTTTACAGGATATACACACTATGAATTGGTAACTGAACCTACGATTTACAGATATATTTGTATAGTGGTTATCAATTTGACTGATGTATTAGTTTTTTCAATGCTTGTAAAATTTAGAAATCATAAAGTCAATTTAAGAAAAATAACAGATGTTATAGCTTTTATTATCCTTCCTGTTATAGTTTTGTTAATCGTTTACTGTACTTTTTACATTATGGTAATCACTAAATATGAGGCTAATATAATGGTGTATCTTTCTGTAATATGCCTGTGTATGATTACTGTTACTGCAATAGTATGGTATGCGGTATCAAGAATAAGCAGGGAAAATGAAGCAAGTACAAAACTTTTGCTTATGGAACAGCAAATCGATCTTTATGAACATAACATTTTACAAAGCAATGTGCAAATTGAAAAAATCTCAAGGATAAAACATGATATGAAAAATAATCTTTTGTGCATTGATAATCTTATTTCAAACAAGAAATATCAAGATGCCCAAAAGATTTGTGGTGAGGTTTCTAAAAATCTGAAAGCTATTTATACCCCTATAGACACAAAAAATCCTTTGCTTAATGCGGTAATAAATGTTGAGCAAGAAAAAGCAGTTGTTTTGAATATTAATTTTAGTATTCAAATTGCCGATGAAATGATTGAATTTTCTGAAAACAGCGATATTGTGTCAATTATTGGAAATATGTGTGATAACGCAATAGAGTATTTAATAAAAATTGATAAGATAAATCGAAAAATGTGGCTTAAAATATATATACACGGTAATCATTATATAGTTGACTGTGTTAATAAAGTAGAAAAATCTATTTTAAATGAGAATCCAAATCTATTGACAAGTAAGACTAACGAAAATCATGGTAAGGGTATAGATATATTAAAATCTGTTGCAAAAAAATATGATGGAGAGGTGAACTTTTTTGAAAAAGATGGGTACTTTCATTCAATGATAATTTTAAAGAAACAAAATTTACCAAAAAACAAGTAATATTTACCACATTACACAAAAATAAATAAAAACTGCTATATTTAAATAAAGAATATGTTGAGGCTTATGAGTTATGTTACATTCTTTATCTAGAAATATAGCAGTTTTTTTATTTGATGACAATGATAAATTTCCTTTAGAAGTATATATCTATGGCATTGAGATATGCCTTTCATCATTAATAGGAATAATAGCCATTTTAATAATTAGTTTTATGATCGGGCGCTTTTTTGAAGGCATACTTTATATTATAACGTTATTTATTATCCGTTCGTGTACAGGTGGATATCATGCACAAACATATTTTAAGTGTAATTTAATTTATATTTTTTCTTTTTTGTGTACTATAAAATTTTACAATTTTCTTTCTAAGCAATATTTAATTTTTAATAACTATTTTTGTTTAATAATAATGATTATATCTATAATCATTATTTGGTTGTATGCACCTGTAGAAAATGTAAATAAAAAAATTAATGAAAAGAGTAAAAAAAAGTTTAAAAGACTTTCAATTATAGAAATAGTGTTAAGTTCATTTGTTGCAATTTTGATTTTATGTATGTTTCATTTTTATCAGGCACTGGTAATATTTCCTACTTTTTTTGTAATAGATATATCAGTTCTTGTTGAAGTAATTTTATCAAAAAGGAGAAATAAAAAATGAAGAAATCAATGAAAATGGCAAAAAAAATTATTGGATTTTTTGCTGTTAAATCAGCTAAGTTTGCTAGTGGGGCAGCATCATTATGTGGCTTTTGCCAGCCCAAAGAACCTGAGTTACTCAGAAACTATTTTATAAAGAATAAGAAATCATATAAAGAATGAAATTCTTATAACTTAGAAATTTTATTAAAATATCATTTTGAGGAGGAAGAAAGAAAATGCAAAAAATAAAAGGTATAAAAACTATTGTATCATGTGCATTAGTTGTAGGTTTGTGCGGATCAAGCTTTGTACAAATGGTATCGGCAGAAACAATTTTACCGGACAGCGGAATTTACATTGACAAAACGCTGTTGGAAAAGCTTAGCAGTATGTCTGACGGGAGAAATAAAAATGAAAATTAAATCTTTTATCGCACATTCTGTTGCAAAGTTAGTTATGATTGCGGCAAAAGAGGCTTCAGGAACGGCTTCCTGGTATGGTAGTGGTCAGCCAGAAGAGCCTGAAGTGCTTAAAGCCTATTTTTCTAATGTAAAAGATATTGAAAAACTAGACAAGCAATAGAAGATGATACGAGAAATCCAATTATCAGATGATACTTTCTGCTATATGGATTACAGCAATTGGCATTTGTATATCTTATGCTTGATTCATTTGTGCAGATGTCGAAAGTTCATACATAAAAATATAAAACTAAAAATAATTGTATTTTTGTAGCTATGGGATTTATGTAACATACTTTTAGTAGTTGCATATTTAATTTCGGTACAATATTTGTTAATGTTTTAGTTGCATTTGTGTTCTATGTTATCAAAAAGGAGGGAAGCGTGAATTGAAATTGAATCACATATTCCAACTCAAAATATTAAACTAATTAAAAAAAGAAAGAGGTAATGATAATGAAATTTAAAAAGGCAATTTCTGTGTTTTTAGCTGTGATTGCAGTTGCATCAACATGTATTGTTACAGCTTCAGCAAAGACTGCAAGAACAAATACATATTATGTATATCAAGAAATGTCATATGGTGAACTTACATTGACGAGTAAAACACTTGTTTCGTTAACGTATTGCGAACTTGCAAGAGCGGGTAAGATAGTTAAGGCAAACTATGTTGCTACTGCAAATGGAAAGTTAACAAGTCTTAGTGCACAAGCAGGTGGAAATTATAACACTAATAGTTTCAATCGTTGTACCGATTCCAGTTCAAACTATGCTGAAACATCTGTATCAGCACAGAACGGGGTTTCTTTGAAAAGTGCTAAAAGTTATCATAAAGTACGCATTAGTTCTTATGTAACATGGGATAGTGCGCAGTGTGAAGGTAATACCAATGGATATGATATTCCTTATATAGTTCTATAATAAAGCAAATATTCATCAAAGAGTTATGTCGGTATGGTTTGTTTTTAACATTCTGATATTGCATAACTCTTTAATTGTTTTTGGAGGATACAGTAAATGAAAAAATTATTAAGTGCGTTACTAATTGCTTTATTGTTGCCGACTATGATGTTGATGTCTGCATGTAATGACGCAAGCAAAACTTCAGATGATAAATTATCATTTGACTACACATCAAATTTTCAATATTATTACAGTAACTTGAACGGAATAAATTTTCCTGTGACAAAATCAGAAAAAGGGTACTATGTGTTTTTGCCTAATAATTACCTTTACTATATTGACCGTAAATCACAGGCGGCAACACCGCTATGTAACAAGCCTAATTGTTCGCATAACAGTGTTGATTGTAATGCATACTTTAATTTATTTGTAAATGCATCAGGAGAATCAGCTAATATTGTGCAATATTATGACGGTAATTTATATATTGTTGTAAAAGATGAAGATGCTATGGGTAATTTTCTCGGAAATATATTGTACAAAGTTACACCCGATGGATCAACAAGGGAAAAACTGATTGAATTTAAAGACGGCATTTCGCATTGGTTGATTCATAAAGGTTATTTTTATTTCTCACAGGATAAGTTTGCCGATGATATTGATTCGTCCTCAGTTTATGACAGCTTTTCGATAAAAAGATATAAAATAAATAACATTAAATCTAAGCCGGAGGAAATCTTTAACAGCAAAAATTACAGTGATAATCTTAGAGGTACTTTCCAATTTACCGCATATGATGACTATATTTATGTGCCGGTTCTTCCTATTTCAGAAGATGAAATTAAAAAGCAGGAGGAAAGCGGAAAGGTAACAGTTTCTACGTATCAGGAATTTTATTCGATTAATATCAATACGATAAAAATAAACCAAATTAGAAATGATGAAGGTGATGTTTGCTCGCCGTTTTTCTATAATGGACAGCTAACATATCTCATTGATAATTCGGATACTAACGGTAAGTTTAAATATTTTACAAGTGAACTCGACGGAAGCAATCCCAAATTTTTAACGGAAATGAATTACGGCGATAATTTGTTTGCAAATGAATCACAGCTGTATTTACAGAACTTTAGTGAAGATACAGATGAAAACGCAGCAACTGAAAGTGACGGAGATAATGTTAAGTCTCTTGACGCTTCATTTAATGAAAAAAGTTCGTTTTTAATACCTTTTGAATGTTCAGTGTTAAACATTCCCCAGGATTCAGATTGCTTCATATTTGTTCAACAGGTGGATAATATGAATTGCGAGATTTATTTTGTTGATAAGTCAAAAACAGAATCTCTGTCAGGACAAACAGTGGAATATAAAACATTATTAAGTTCCGTGAATGTCGAGGCTGAAAATAATAACGCATTAAGCCAAGTAGATGAGAATGAAAAAATTGATACTAATGATAATGAATTGAAAAATGTTTTTGAAAATACACAAAATAAGTTGTATAAGATTTCAACATCATATGACAAAACGCTTTCTGATGAAGTCAATAGTGGCTTTTCAGTAACTTTATCTTGGGCGGGTGACGGAGGTAATTATACTGCAAATTTTCAAATATTGAAATTTAAAACCGCAGCTAATGCCGAAAAATTTGTTAAAGAAAATCCTCTTTCTTTTGTAAATGGTCAATATGTAGCTTTTGTATCTGTTGATAAAATTCCCGTAGAAATTAAAGATATGTTAGTTTCTATTATAAGAAATGAACCTATTTCGCCAATTAACAGCACTGATTTTGGCGGAGAAATCTACTCATTTAATTAAGGTTGTAACAATATGAAATTGATTATGTTTGAGATTTACAAACTGTTCAGCAAAAAACTGCTTTTAATATGCCTTGTTTTGTTTTTTACTGCAAATTCAATATTCTTGGTTTACACTCAATCAAATAATCTTGAAGTAAAAACAGTACATACTAATTTATCTGATTATGAGAATATAATATCTAAATATTCAGATTATGTGCCGACTGAAGCACAACGACAACTTGAAAGCGAATTAAAAACAGTTGAAATCGCTCTTCAATTTGACAGAACGGCAGATAACAGCAACGGCGATGATCTAAAAAATCTTGGGCGAATTACTGAACAATATAAGGCGGAGAACCCGGAGGAATACAAAAAGGCGCGGGCGTTACATTATACAAAACAAGAGCTTCTTGATAAACAAACCTATCTTTCAAATTTGGTAAATCAATGCAAGTCTTTATTTGATTATAGCTCTTTTATAGGCGATATGGATGAGCGCGCGCAGATGCAGACAAAGTTCTCGGTTTTTGCGGAAGAAGGCTCGTTTTCATACAACAACATATTAAAAACCGCCGAGGATTTTAAAGATGTTAATAATACAAATCTTAAAATCGGAAACAATTTTGCCGTAGAAAATTCAACAACATTTGTTCTGACAGATTTGCTCGTATTTGCGCTTGTATTTTTAATGTGCATCTATATTTTTACATTGGAAAGGGACAAGGAATTATACGGGCTTATCAGAACCGCAAAATACGGACGTATGCCGCTTATTATTTCAAAATTATTCGTCCTTATCTTTTTTACGATTTTAATATGCGCAGTATATTATTCTTCAAATATTGCACTCTGCGGATTGTACAGCGGCTTCGGCAATATGACAAGGAATATTCAGTCCTGCGAGCTTTTTATGAATTGTAATTTAAATCTGCAAATTTGGCAATATCTTGTTTTGTGGGGTTTATCAAAAATAATCACGATGTGCGTGCTTGCCCTTTTTATCGCGTTTATATTTGTTTTAGTAAAAAATACGGGAATGGTTTTTGCCGTTACCGCATTTTGGGTTTTCATTGAAGGAGTTCTTTATCTTGCAATAGGAAGCAACTCTCCCCTAAATCAGCTTAAGTATATAAACTTTTTATACTTTTTAAGCGGAAATAATATTTTCGGAAATTATCTTAATATCAATATTTTTTCACATACTGTAAATATTACCCTGATTTACGTTATGGCTATGATATTGATCGCTATTGCTTCCGTAACGGTAATTTGCATGTCTTTTGTAAAATCCGCGCAAATAACGACAAACAATATATTTACGCCAATTCTTGAAAAATTCAGACGAAGGTTTTATAAAATTCAAGGCAGCGTTTCAATATTCAAAGGCGAATGTTTTAAGCACTACAAAGGCTCAATGGCAATAATAGCGATTATTCTGCTTGTTTTTGTCGCCTACGGTAATGCTACTGATGATATTTCGGTTGTATACAGTTCGGCTCAGGAAAGTGCATACAGCGCGTATATTGATAAGCTTGAGGGCGAGCTTACGCAGGAAAAAGAAGATTATTTGCGGCGACAGCAGGATTATTTTGACGGACTGAATGAAGAGCTTAACACCATTTCAACTGATATGTCCTTATCGGCTGAAGAAAAAGAAATAAGGATAACGGCTATAGATTCGATTTTGAAAACCAAGGGCGCCGCCTTTGAGGAGATTTCAAATCAAGCCTCGTACATAAAAGAGGTCGGAGAGCGTTATCATATTACTCCCATATTCATTAACTATATTGTTTATAAAAGACTTGCCCAAAATCCGTCAAGAGAATGGCAGTATTTTACCTTGCTTATGGCAGTAATAATATTTATATCGTCCGATATATTTGCATATGAGCATAAAAAGCATATGATTGATCTAATTCGCTGCACAAAAAAGGGCAAGCTGAGGCTTGTACTTTCAAAAGTAATGACACTTTCGCTTACCACGCTTATATCATATACTTTAATTTATTTGCCTTATTATATAAATTTTATAAAAACCTTCGGAACAGAGTCGTTAAACACTCCTGTTGTATTTATGCAGGACTTTGCAAATATTGGCAGTACAATTTCCGTAAACAGTATGATTTTTATTACGGCGGCAGTGCATATAGCGGAGGCTGTCTCGGTTATGACGGCGGTTGCTATGCTTTCTCAAGTATTAAAGAATAATATATTGTCTATGATTGTCGGGGCGGTGATAGTATTATTTCCGTGCCTGTTATGTATGAATTTGACCGATATAAGATTATACACAAGCTTTCAAAAAGGCAGTTGGATGTGGCTTGTCCCGAGTTTGATAGTATTATGCGTATTCCTGCTGATGATTTGTTTAACTATAATTGCATTTAACTTTTCTAATATTGAATTTAAAGCTATGAGAAGGTGTAAAAATGAGGCTTGAAATAAAAAATTTATGTAAAACATATAAAAAAGGTGTAGTTAAGGCACTTGATGATTTCAGTGTTACCTTAACGCCGGGCGTTTATGGCTTGCTCGGACCAAACGGCGCAGGCAAAAGCACCCTTATGAATATCATCACCGACAACCTGAACGCCGACAGCGGAGAAGTTCTCTATGACGGCGAGGAAATTAAAAAACTCGGCAAAGACTACAGAACAGTTCTCGGCTACATGCCACAGCAACAGGGCTTGTACGATGACTTTACGCTCAACCGATTTTTGTGGTATATGGCGGCTTTAAAAGGTCTGAAAAAGAAAGAGGCAAAACAAAAAATTGCCTCGCTTCTTGAAACCGTCAATCTTAAAGAGTCGGCACATAAAAAATTGGGCTCGTTCTCCGGTGGTATGAAGCAGAGAGCCTTAATTGCACAAGCCCTTTTAAATGATCCCGAAATCTTAATTCTCGACGAGCCGACAGCAGGGCTTGACCCGAAAGAGAGGATAAGAATCCGCAACTTTATAAGCGAAATTGCGGAGGATAAAATAGTATTGATTTCAACCCACGTTGTATCGGACATTGAGTTTATTGCAAAGGAGATTATATTACTCAAAAGCGGTCAGCTTGTGTCGCACGATACCTGTACCAACCTTACAAAAGAAATTGAAAATAAGGTATTTGAAGTTGAAATTAATAAGGAAGAACTTAAATATTTTCAAGATAATTACCGTGTGTCAAATCTCTATCATAACGACGAAAAAATCATTGTAAGATTAGTAACTGATATCCCACCTGAAAACTATAAAATACAATCCGTAAAAGCAACCCTTGAGGATTTGTATCTGTATGTGTTTGAGAAAGGGAAATAACAAAAACAGAAAAAATAAGAAGATATTTAATATGTGCTTGTTAAATGCCGACAGGTTTTAGCTTTTAATGCTATTACCTGTCGGCATTTTTATGCCCTTTTTTGCATTGAAAGCAGAAAGGACTTTATTGTTATACAAGAGCAGGAGTCCTCCAGTCAATTTGATTTTTTAAATTCAGATTGATTGGAGGACAAAATATGGACAACAAACGTCCCAAAAGAAGAAAGGATAAGTATAATCCTTACACATTACATACAGAAAAGGGAAAGTACTATATCTCATTTACAGATGCTAATAATTGTATTCAAAAAGTTTTAATATCTAAGAAAATATTTGATAGTTTTAATAAATTTGAGCTTGAAGATATTTCTTGGATGAATGAATACGACAGGCATTATGAACACTCTGAAATATACGAAAGCACATTACACGAAAGAGGCGCTATAAATGTTGAATGTATGGAAGAATACTTGGATAATACTCAGGATATGGAAAATTTGCACATGGCGATAAAAAATTTGCCGGAAGTGCAGAAACGCAGACTGAAAAAGTATTATTTTGAAGAAAAAACTTTTGACGAAATAGCGTTTGAAGAAGGCTGTACTTATCAAAGTATTCAAAGATCCGTGTATCGCGCAGTGAAAAAAATTAAAAATATTTTAAAAAATTCATAAATTAGGGGTGTGTTTTAGCTTTTAAGTGAGGAAACAGGTGAAGGAATAAAAATTCTTTCGCCTGTTTTCTTTTTTCAGAGAACAGGTCTTGCTCTTTGAAAATTGAATATCAGCACATCAGATACTTTCCTTCCGCTGTTCGGAACGGACAAGCCATATGAGCGAACATATTTTATATATCTTCAGGACTCAGACGTTGAAAGGTAAATTCAATGACGGCGATGACAGGCAGAGGGGATAATGATACTTCCGTCAAGTCAAAAGTCGAGCGTGATAAAACCGTCGTAACCAAAGATGGCGGCTGTGGGAGATCCTCACGGTGGTGAAATTCCAATGGAGCTATATGCAATAGCCGTCTGATGTGTTCCTTGTCGCAGGGTATAGAGGATAAATAGCGACAAAGGGATAATTTGAAATTTAGAGTTATCACAAACGATTGATATACGACAGCAGGCAACGACTGTGTTCTGCATAGCTGTTGCCTGCCGTAGCAAAATATATTTTAGATTGGAGAAATTAAAATGATAGGTTTTATTATTGGATTATTTATAGGTGCGTTCATAGGTGTAGCTGTAATGTGCCTTTGCAACGCAGTTTCAAACGCTGACAAGAATATCGAAAATCAAAAAACATCAGAGGAAACTAAAAAAGATGAATAAGAGTAAAGCAATAAAAAATTCAGAATGTTACTATGAACTCAATATGTTGAGTCTCCTTGTGAAGATGAATCTGCTTACAGAGGAAGAGTACAAAAGCATACTTGAAATCGTCTTGGAAGAATCTGAAAGCATATTGCTGACCGCATAAAAATAATTCAAAAAAGATGTAATATTCGCTGGATAGTTTCAAACTCTTGTGATATTGTTGTCTTGCAAAAACAGATTTACAGGAAAGGAAGAAAAATGGTAGTTACTGAGATACAGCCGATAAAAAAGAATGACGAAAAAATCAGATTGGCAGCTTATTGCAGAGTATCAAGTGATTCTTCGGATCAGATGAATTCATTTGCGGCTCAGATAAAATATTATACCGATTATTCAAAGGTTCACACCGAATATGAGTTGGTTGATATATATGCTGATGAAGGCATATCGGGAACTTCCCTTAAAAAGCGTGACGAATTTAAACGGCTTATAAGGGACTGCGAAAACCGTAAGATTGATTGCATTATTACGAAATCAATTTCAAGGTTTGCAAGAAATACAAGTGATTTGCTGACCGTACTGAGAATGCTTAAAACATTAGGTGTCCGTGTGTATTTTGAAGAACAGGCACTTGATTCGGACAAAATGAATGCCGAACTGCTTGTAACGCTGCCCGGTCTTGCGGCACAGCAGGAATCAATCAATATTTCCGATAATATGCGGTGGAGTTACCGCAAACGGATGGAATCAGGCGATTTCAACACTACATATCCTGCATTTGGTTATCGGATATCAAATAACGAGCTTATAGTCAATGAAGATGAAGCGAAAACAGTAAGGACAATATTTGCACTGTACTTGCAGGGTATGGGAAAACAAGCCATAGCAAATACACTCAATGAAAATAATATACCGTCCCGAAAAGGAAAATGGCATTGCTGCTCGGTGGACTATATTCTTAATAACGAGAGATATATGGGAGATGCATTACTGCAAAAAACATATACCACAGAATCATTCCCCTTTGTGAGAAAGAAAAACAGAGGCGAATGTGCTAAATACTATATAGAGAACAGTAATGTCGCAATTATATCAAAGGAAACCTTCAATGCCGCAAAAGAATTGCAAAGAAGAAAAAGCGTACAGCATTCAAATGCTTCATATCCGCTGAGCAGGGTTATAAGGTGTTGCGAGTGCGGTCACAATTACAGGCGAATTGTAACCAATAACAAGGTGTATTGGGGTTGTTCATATAAGGCATCACTGAAAACAGATTGTACAACACAAACACTGCTTGAAAGTGATATATACAGTGCATATCTTGCAATGATGAGCAAGCTCAAAAGATACAAATCAGAAATACTCGACAATATGATTAATCAGCTTGAATACATAGAGGAAACAACAAATCCGAATCAGGCATCAATATCGGCTGTAGATAAACAGATAGCAGATTTAAGCACGCAGAACCTTATGATAGCAAGGCTTCGCACAAAATCCATATTAAGTGAAAGTGAGTTTTCAAAGCAGGCGCTTGAAATAAACTCGAAAATATCAAAGTTGCGCAGTAAGCGAAAGCTTCTGTTAAACGATGATTCCTCAGAGGAAACAATAAGCAATCTGAAACATCTCAGCGAAATAATAGATAACTTTGATTACCGTGACGGTTTCAATGAAGAAATATTCAGCGACACGGTAGAGCAGATCAAAGCAGGCTATGACAATAAGCTTGTATTCATACTATCGGGTGGACTTGAATTAACGGAGATTATTAAATGAAAGGATATGAACGATGAAAAACAGAAGGGTTAAATACGGATATGCCTATCAAAACGGTGTTATCACGGTAAATCCGACAGAGTCAACAACAGTGAAAAGAATATTTGACCTGTATATTAACGGCTTGTCATTGATAAAAATAGTACAGCTTCTGATTGCGGAAAATATTGAATATATGGTCGGTGAAGTATCGTGGAACAAAGGAAAAATTAAGCGAATAATTGATGATGATATTTACACAGGAACAGATACTTACCCTCCGGTAATCAGTAAAGATACATTTGAAAAAGCAAACAAAGTAAAATCTGCAAGGGACACTCAAAAGGGTATTGACAGGTCGTCTGATATATATAATCTCAATGTTCCGATATTATGTGCCGACTGCGGTTCACCGTTAAAGCGCAATCACGAAATGAGATGTGTTCAGGGAACTAGATGGGTTTGCAAAAACAGTGAATGTCATAATATAATACACCTTAACGATGATACGCTGATTGAGCAAATAACAGACTTGCTCAACCGCATAATTAAAAATCCCGACTTGATAAAGGATAATGATGACTGCGGTGTAATCAGCAAGGAAACAGTAAAGCTTGAAAACGAGATAAGAAAAGCTCTTGAACACGACAAAAACAACAAAGACGGTATTACGGAGATGATATTCAGAAACGCTTCCCTGAAGTATGCTAATATCAAAAATATGAATCATATAACGGAAAAGCTGAGAGCAGACTTTAACACAAGTCCGCTTTCAGCTTTTTCATTATCGCTGTTCTCTCGAACAGTTACTGCAATAAGGCTTGACAAAGACTATATAGAAATAACTCTTAAAAATAATCAAAAAATCGGAGGTGCAATATGGAGCAAAAAGTGCTGCAAAGAAAAGTCAATTACATAGCTCCCACGCTCAATACAGAAACGGAGTCTGAAACAGCTTACAGACAGATTCGAGTAGCCGCATACTGCCGTGTATCCACTCAAATGGAGGAACAGCTCAACAGCTATGAGGTTCAGGTAAAGCATTATACCGACAAAATCAACAGTGAGCCGAAATGGTCTTTTGCAGGAATCTATGCAGACAAAGGTATATCGGGAACAAGTGCAAAAAAGCGTGATGAATTTATGAAAATGATTCGAGCCTGCAAGCGGCATAAAATTGATATGATTATAACGAAATCTATATCAAGGTTCTCACGAAATACACTTGACTGTTTGAAATATATAAGAATTCTGAAAGAGCTAAATGTTGATGTGTATTTTGAAGAGCAGGGGCTTCACAGTAAGGATGTAGGTGCAGAGTTCTATATTACAATCTACGGCAGTATAGCGCAGAGTGAAGCAGAAAATATCAGCGCCAATGTCAGGTGGGGCAAGCAGCAAAGTGCCAAAGAAGGCAAAGTAGCATTCTCCTTCAACTCGTTTCTGGGATATAAAAAAGGTGCAGACGGAAAGCCTGAAATAGTTGAAGGTGAAGCAAAAATCATCAGAGAGATTTATGATAAATACCTTGAGGGTGACAGTATCCGCAAAATTGCGGATTACCTGAACGATACTCAGATTAAAACTCCCACGGGAAAGAAAGTTTGGTATTACGGGACAGTAAAATCCATACTTTCAAATGAAAAGTATAAAGGTGATGCCCTGATAAACAAGACATATGTAATTGACTGTATCTCGAAAAAGGTTAAAAGAAACGACGGAGAAAGAGCTCAATACTATGTTGAAAATAATCATCCGGCTATTATCTCACCTGAAAAATTTAATCGTGTGCAGGAAGAAATGGCAAGGAGAAGCAGTAAGAAAAAGGTTAAACAAGTTGGCACAAAAACCGAGCTTGGTAAGTATTCAAGCAAATACGCTTTATCGGAACTCCTAATCTGCGGTGAGTGCCATACTCCCTATCGCAGATGTACATGGACAACAACCTACGGCAAAAAGAAAATTGTGTGGCGGTGTATAAACAGGCTTGACTACGGAAAAAAGTATTGCCACCACTCCCCTTCACTTGAAGAAAGCGTCCTGCAAAGTGCTATTGTCCAAGCTGTTCAGAATAACATAGGTAAATGCTCGGAAGTGCTTGAAAAGCTCAAGCAACACATACGAATAGGACTTTCAGGCGAACAAACCGAGGACAAAACAATAGACATTCAAATAGAAATTGCAAGGCTTGACAAAGAATATGACGATTTACTTAACCGCATAACCTCAGATATGAAAAACGCAGAAGCCTTGGAATCACAGCTTGAGGAAATCTTAATAAAAAAACACCGCCTGCAAAATGAACTGCAAATATATGAAAACGCAAGCAACAGACAGGCAAATACAAAAACAAGAATTGATGAAATCTTCCAAATCATCGAAGGTCTTAAATACCACCCTATGGAATTTAACGATGTGATAATCAGACAAATCATTGATTGTGTAATCGTTGAATCAAAGGAGAAAATTAAGGTGGTATTTGTCGGCGGATATGAGGTGGAGCAGGAGTTGTAAAGATATAACTTTATAAAGTGCCAAATATATTGTAACTTTTTGACCAATGTGATATAATTAGAATAAAAAGTGTAATTTTTTTATCGATTAGGGACAATCAATAGTATGAATATTAGGATTCAAAACCGATTTGTATATTTTTCTGGAAATAGTAAACGGAGTTAGAAATATTGAGTAATGTTACGCATTTGGAATTTAGTTAGTGATATTTGCATTGATGATTTGCGTAGCGTTAATGGAAAATAATAAAAAGGATGTGACAGATATGGCAGAGAGTAAATATCATTTTGAACGATTAACACCAATTGATGATATGGATTTAGAAGTGTATGAAGAAGCGATAGATTATGTATTTGATAACCCAGATATAAAGAATGTTGCTATTACTGGTGCATACAGTGCCGGAAAAAGTAGCGTTCTTGCTTCGTACAAGAAAAAACATGAAAAATTACGCTTTTTGCATATTTCTCTCGCACACTTCCAGTCTTCAGATAAAGAAAATGAAACAAAAGAGAATAAAAAAGGAGCAAATGAATTTGCATTAGAAGGCAAAATTCTCAATCAACTAATACATCAAATTCCGTCAGAAAAAATCCCGCAGACCAATTTCAAAGTTAAGAAAACAATTAGTTTCAAAAGTGTTTTAATAAGGACAATAGTGGTTGTATTGCTTTCAGTTTCCATCATTTATTTTACCTGTTTTAATATGTGGAAAGACTATGTAAATTCCCTTTCTGATAATTGGTTTAAGTCTTTACTATCATTCTCTACAAATCAATATGCGTTAATAGTTGTTGGAATTATAATAACTTGTTTATTTTCGTTAATTGTGTATGAACTGATAAATATTCAAAAGAATAGGAATATTTTTCGTAAAATAAATTTGCAAGGCAATGAAATTGAGATTTTTGAGGAAAGTGACGATTCTTATTTCGACAAATATTTGAATGAAGTATTATATCTGTTTGAAAATGCGGATACAAATGTAATTGTGTTCGAAGATATGGATCGCTTCAACACGATTAAAATTTTTGAACGACTTCGTGAAATAAATACGCTCGCTAACATACAACTAAAGAACGAAAACAAAAAGATTCTTCGATTTTTCTACTTGCTACGTGATGATCTTTTTATATCAAAGGACAGGACAAAATTTTTTGACTATATTGTCCCGGTTGTTCCGGTTGTAGATAGTTCCAATTCTTATGATCAGTTTATTTCTCATCTCAAAAAAGGTGGAGTATTTGAGAAGTTTAACGAAAGTTTTCTACAAGGTTTATCGCTATATATTGATGATATGCGCCTTTTGAAGAATATTTATAATGAGTTTATGATTTATTACAATAGACTAAATATAATAGAACCAGATTACAATAAAATGCTCGCCATAATTGCATATAAAAATCTTTTTCCCAGCGACTTTGCTGATTTACAACTTAATAAAGGATTTGTATATACACTGTTTAATTCAAAAAATGATTTCATTGAAAACGAAATTAAAAGTCTTCAGAATTCTATTTCTCAAAGACAAAATTATATTGATAAATTAAAATCTGAACACTTTGATACAATAGAAGAACTAAATGTTGTGTTTGCACATAAGTATTTAAATAATTATAATTGGGAACACAAACAAAGTGACGAGTTAAATGATTTTGTAACAAACTACTTAAATAAAGATAGAATTAAAGAATACTTATCACGCAAACAGGGCATTGATTATAAAAAGGATGAAAAAATATTCGAATTACAACAAGAAATTTATAATATGGAACAAGAATTAAATAAAACACACAACAAACAACTTTTTCAAATAATTTCTCGCGAAAATATCGATTCCATATTTAAAATTACTACTAAAAATGAAATTGGGGAAATAACTAATTTTAATGAGATAAAAAGTAGCGAATATTTTGACCTCTTGAAATTTCTTATTCGTAATGGCTATATTGATGAAACCTATGCTGATTATATGTCCTATTTTTACGAGAATAGTTTAAGCCGCATTGATAAAATATTCCTACGCAGTATAACCGATAAGAAGGCAAAAGAATATACTTATCAATTAAAGAATCCACAGTTGGTTGTTTCACGACTTAGATTAGTGGATTTTGATCAAGAAGAGATACTAAATTTTGACTTGCTCACATATTTACTTCACTCATCGTCTAATCTGGAATATATTGAAAGGTTTATCGATCAACTCAAAAACACAAAGAATTTTAAGTTTATTGGCGCATATTTTGATATAGCACCTGAATTGCCTTCTTATATTAGGTATCTTAATATGAGATGGCCTGAATTATTCCTAACTGCCCTCAGGGAAAACTGTCTATCTGAGCAACAAATACGCAGATATTCAATTTGCTCAATCTATTATTCTGATGATGAAATTATAGAATCAGTCAATAAGAATAATTGCTTATGTGAATATATTTCTAATTCTCGAGACTATCTTACAATAGACAACCCCGATATTGACAGATTAATTCATTGTTTTACTCTGCTGGGAGTATGCTTTAGTGGCTTTGATTATGATGAATTAGATAAAAACTTATTCCGTGCTGTATATGAGAAATCTTTGTATGAGATTAATGATGAAAACCTACAACTTATTCAAAGAGAAGTTTTAGAAGAAAAAAACGATGAGGATATCCTTCATAAAAATTACACGCTATTGTGTTCCCATCCTGATTCTGCAACAACTCAATATATTAATCAGAATATCAACACGTATTTTGATATTATCCTGAAGATGAGTGATGGGATGATTTGTGATGACGAAAAGGTAGCTATTACAATATTAAATAATTCTGATCTCACTATTGAGCATAAACATTCTTATATTTCTGCACTACGGACAACTATTATTTCTATAAAGGAGATCACCGATGATTCTTTGTGGTCGCTATTGTTGGATGCAGATATAGTGGAATATTCCGAGAGCAATATTATGGATTGCTTCAATGCTGTGAAACTTAATGAAAGTGTCATTGCCTATATCAATAGATGTAATATTGATTTGGATTTTTCAAAGGTAGAGTATGATGAGAATACTAAAGACAAGTTGTTTGGCTGCGTGATTGTATGTGAATCAATTGAAAATAGTAAGTATGAACAAATATTAGTTTCATTAGATTTCTATTATGATGATTTTGATATTACAGAAATTTCCGATGATAAAATTGCTATCTTAATCGGTAATAACATAATTAGGATGACATCAAAAAACCTGGAGTTTTTAAGAGAAAACTATCCAGATCAAAATTATAATTTTATTTTTAAAAATATAGAACAGTATGTTGATATAATGAACGACGATTTGTTTTCACAAGATGAGCTATTAGAGATATTGACTTGGAATATTAGTGATGAACTTAAAATCAAGTTGCTTGAGTTTTCTAACGATGAAATCTCGGTAGTTGGAAAGGATTATTCTTCTGCAATATGCTTATATATTCTCAAGAACAATCTTATGGAATCCGATTTGATGGTTTTGTTTTCATCATTTGAGAACTGGGTTGATTCTATCCAAATAAAGATATTTGATTATGCTATACAGTATATAGAAAGTGTTATTGATAATCCAAAGTCTGTTTCGGAAAAATTAAAAAATGATCTTATTCGTTCCGACAGACTGAGCAGAGACTTAAAAGTTGATCTATTAATATCAATGATGCCAGACCTTGATGAGAGTTTGATAAAAGAAATACTTACTCTGCTTGACTTAACTGACTATCTAAAAATATTCGATACACGCAGCAGACCAAAATTTGAAATCAATGATGAAAACGAAAAACTACTTACTGCGTTTAAGGAAAATAAATTAATTGCTAGTTACGAGAATTCCGAAAAGGAGGGTTATTATAAAATTATAAGAAATAAACCGGCAATAAAATCATTGCCCCCAAAAATGTCATAATTTAATGTACATAAAATTGAATTACTGATATAATTCAATTTTAAAGATATAAAAAACAAATAGAAAGGATTCTAAAAATAGTAGTGTTTAAGGTGGGATAAATAATGAATACTTCTTTTGAGTCCACAAATTTATTAGAACATTTAGGAATTTATGACTTTTTAAATGTCCTTTTAGCAGGTTCTATATTTACTTTTGGTATTTGCATTATCGATTCAGACATAAAAGAATTAATTTGGAGTAATATAACATTCTTAAAAGGTTTGGAAATTATCCTGTTAATCTATATTATCGGATTGCTTTTGCAGGAATTAGGAGCCATAGTTGACAATAAGTTATTTAAGATATATAACGGAATGAGTAGTAGTATCTTGAATGGTAATGTTGATGCAGGGTTAAAAAAAGAAACATCAAACAAAATAATTAAGAATCCGATTGTTCTCTTGGAATATAGGAATTTTGCAAATGAATTACTTGAAAATTTATTGGCTGATAAGAATAAACAGAAATTTGAAAATAAATATGTCAACGGATATGTCTTTTCTATATGTCAATACTATGTTTCTATTACTGGAAAAGACAAGAAAACAGAAAAATTGAGGGCACTTGTTGATATGTCAATAACTTTAATGACCTGCTTCTTGACTTTGTCTATCCTCTCAATTGTGTTTATCTTTACACAAGCACAGCCGTCTATTAATATTTTCAAGACAATTGGATTGTCGGACTCAGTGTACAACTCTTACATAGGACTTATTGCTTTCGCAATTATTTTTCTTTCTTTAGGAATATTTTTTCTTTTTCGGGCAAAAAGAGTTATGAAAAACTTTCTTTTAGTGTTGTTAGGGACATATAATGCACTTGTAAGTTCTTTAGAATATACCCAACAACAATCTATAATTTATAAAACGAATAGGAAAAAGAAAGACGGTGAATCTGCTGTGTTTCAAAGGGAAAGAAAAAACAATCGCAAATTGCAATAGCAATTTGCGATTAAAAAATAAATTTAAATACCTTTATTTAAAACTTGTATGTTATGTATCACTAATTATTTTGCAATAAATTTGAAAATAGTAAGTAGTATATTTTGAAAAGTAAAATTTTTTCATAATTATTATATAAAAACTGAAAGAATTAATTGATGTAAAACAAACCCTATTTTCTTTGTTTTACTCTGATACCGCTATTACATGGAGCACAAGCCAATACTTTTTTGTGGATAAATTAGATTATTGTCTTTATCATACATTTTCCATTTTTTTCTATAATTTCCTAGTTGTGTAACATTGTATTTGACTGTTAGCGTTATTATTTGACCTGGCAATGTAGTCGGTATTTTTATTGTATCTTTTACTGGGTAAAAACAGTCTCCTGCATATTCAACGCATCTAAGAGTTCTTCCTTTCCATATCACATTTCCATTATTTTTTAGTGTCCATGACTTTTTAAATTTTTTATTTAGTGGTATAGAAATACCATTATATGGTTTTTCGGATATAAATAAGGAATCATCAAAATCCTTATTCTCTTTTAGATTTTTAAATTTTATGTCATGCAAAGTTATTTTAATTTTTTTATACAACCTTTTAAATGTGATTGTGATTTTTTTAGAAAATGCAACTGCTAATCCAATTATTGTTATTCCTAATCCTGAGAATAACCATTCCTTATTGTCACAAATCCATTTAAATATATTGCCCACAATAATCACCCCACTTTATTTATAATATTAGGATAAAGAACACTTTACAAGCTATTATAGTCAAAAATTAATGAGAAAACAATTAATTGTTAGTGTTTTACACTTGAAAACACCATTGCAATCTGAACCCCCCAGGGTTTGGACTGAGTGGTGTTTTTCTTTATAACCCTAGTATTTAAGCGGCTTTTCAAGGTCGTTTTTTCTTTTTGTTAGCTGGACTAAAAACAAAAAAACTCAAATTTTATAATTCAAAGATAAAAAACAAACCTTTTCGAACCCGTCAGTCTATTTGCACGTTCCTTACAAATCCACATCCTTCAAGGCATATTCTTCTTCCTTCTATTCAGGAGTCTTGTATTGCAGTTTTTTGTGTGGGCGTTTGGTGTTGTAGAAAATGATGTACCTGTCCACTGCATTTCGAAAGTCCGATTCTGAGCGATACTTTGTACGATACAATTCTTCACGCTTCATAGAAGAAAAGAATGACTCCATTACAGAATTGTCATAAGGCACGTGCGCACGCGAAAAAGAGTGTGCGATGTGTAACGATCGCATATAGTCGTTCATAGTTTTGGAACTATAGTTGACGCTGCGGTCAGTATGGAATATCAGACTCGAATCCGGTTGACGTACTTTATATGCAATCTGAAAAGTGGACTTTACAAGTTGTGTACTGTTTGTTTTTCCAATTTTGTATCCCACAACCATACGTGAGAATAAGTCAATAATCACGCAAATGCAATAAGCGTTTTTACCGTACTTGAAATATGTAACATCACTAACCCATACTTCATTAGGGTTGTTCACATCAAACTCTTGATTAAGGTAATTTTTGTATTTGTGCCCTTCGTCCTCATATAGTTTTTTAGCAGACTGCCGAATGCTGACCAATCACATATTACGCATGAGTGTGCGCACCATTTCATTACTGACTTTAAATCCTTCACTTTTCATAACTGCCGCAATTTTGGCAGCACCGAAAATCTGATTGCTTTCGTCGTATATCTCCTGTATGTGAAGCCGAAGTTTCTCCCGGCGTTTTTCATACCACGTGTTGTCTTTCTTGTTGCGGAGAACATGGTTATAAAATGTTCCTCAGGGTATGTCAAACGCATCGCAGATTACATGCACCTGATATTTGCCGTAAAGCTGTTCAGCAGCATATAGTCGTTGCTTCAATGGTGAACTCGGTGTGCAGGTTGCAGATTTGAGTATTTCAATGATACTTTCCAAGCGTGCAACTTTGTTTTCAAGCAAATGAAAATTGCGGATATTTACCGACTTTCACCCCAATAATTTTTGTTATTCACAGTATATATGTAGCCAACTGTAAAAGGTACTCTTGGGTATGCCAGTGTCATTGAGGATACTCGTAGATGGCTCACCGGATATATAACGGTCAATGACTGCTTGTTTTTCTTTTTCATCATATTTTCGCTTCATGATATATCAACCCCCATTGGTTAATTATAACATGAGTATGAAAGCTAATAGTGATCCAACGAGTCAGAGTCACAATATATTGAAATTTAAATATATTAAAGGTGTGATATGATATAATAAACTGGGAATTTCATCATTAGATAAAAACTGAAAATACAGATTACTTAAAATCACAGTTTAAAGAAATTTTAATCAAAAAACTCAGCCTGCAAAAAGAGCGGCAAATATATGAAAATTCAAGCAGCAGACAGGCAAATACAAAAACAAGACTTGATGAAATCTTCCAAATTATCGAAGGTCTTAAAAATCATCCCATGGAATTTAACGATGTAATAATCAGACAAATTATTGATTGCGTGATTGTTGAATCAAAGGAGAAAATCAAGGTGGTGTTTGTCGGCGGATACGAGGTGGAACAGGAGTTGTAAAAAGAAAACTTTTTATGAGTTTAATTCTTAAATACAATTTAAAAAGATGAAAATAAAATTCGTTCTTTTTCGAAACAAATCTTGAATAATTATATGGAATTTGATATAATTATCACGTAGAGGTGATGATATGAATCGAATTATTGTTGGGCTTACTGGGGCATTTGGTAGTGGTACAAGTTTTTTAGCTACAGAGTTCTTTGAAAAAAGTAATTTTTTAAAATGTTCCTTATCAGATATATTGCGAAGTGAATATGAGAAAAAATACGGAAAAAAAGCTGAAACCAGAAATGATTTGCAAGAATATGGTAATGAATTACGAAAAAATGATCCTAGCAAATTAGCGAAATTAGTTGATAAAATTATTCTAGAAAACAAAGAATATAATATTGTAATAGAAAGTATACGCAATCCTGCTGAGATTGGATTTTTTAGAAACAAGTATCCCGAATTTATTCTCATAGGTGTATTTGCTGATTATGATGTAAGATGGAAAAGAGTTAAATCGAATTATAGCGATTCAAAAGATAAGTTTGATGCGGATGAACGGAAAGATAAAGGAGTATTAGAGCCAACTTATGGACAACGAATATCTGACTGCTTTTTTGAGTCGGATTTAATTATTTTAAATAATGAAGATTTTCTTTGCAATGATGATAATGAAGAATATTCTAATATGAAGTTGAAAATTGATGCATATTTAAAAGCACTTAAAGACCCAACTAATTCTAACCCAACCTTAAAAGAAACTTTAATGGCAGCTGCATATACCAGTGGTCGAAGGTCAAAATGTTATAAAAGAAAAGTTGGAGCTATTATTGCTGATAAGTATGATCGTATTATTAGTTCTGGATTTAATGGTGTTCCAATAGGGCTAGCGGAATGTAAAAGCAAGTATGGAAAATGTTATCGAGACATGAAACGAGAGAAAGTTGGAAATCAAATATGCAAAGAATTAAACATTGATAATTCTAATGCTATCAATGTAATAAAAAAGAATGTCAAATTATTGGAGCATTGTAGGGTATTACATGGAGAAGAAAGTGCCATTTTAAATCTGGTTGGTAGAAGTGTAGATTTAGAGAGTTCAACCATGTATGTTACTACATTTCCGTGTAATCTTTGTGCCAATAAAATTGTGCAGGCTGGAATAAAAAATGTTGTTTATTTTGAACCATATCCTGTCGAAGAAGCAAAAGAAATATTTAAGGAAGCGGGAGTGTATACTGAACCATTTGAAGGTGTTACTTTCAGAGCCTTTTTTAAATTTTATCAATATGAATCATAAATATTTTAACTTTAGAATGGAGATAATGTTATGTGTAAGATTTGCCCTAAATGCGGAGCTATAGCTGAATACAATGCTTATTATGGAAGAACAATTTGTACTAGCTGTTCATGGGAAAGCGATAAAAGTAGCAAATATATACATCGTGTTCAGAGTAAATCAAAATTACCAACTAATCATAGAAAGTCATGTTTAATCAAAAATAAGGGTTGATTTATAACAGACCGCCGAAAAGTTTGTGTAAAAGTGAATAATAGACTTCCTTTCAAGCAATAATGGAAATAGAAAAATTAAAGCTTGAAAGGAAGTTTTTTTAATGGCAAAAGCACCGGCAGAAATGATGAGAGAATTTGTAAGAAGTCAGAATTTCACATCAACAGATGAAGTAATGACAGCGATGAAAGATATGTTCAAGGACATTCTTCAGGATGTTATGGAATGTTAGCTTGCCGATGAACTCGGCTATGAGAAAAGCGAAAGAACGTCGAATGATGAAGGTGGCAAAAAGTCGAAAAATTACAGAAACGGCTACTCGAAAAAGACGGTAAAAACGCAGATGGGCGAGCTTGAAATCAAAGTTCCGAGGGACAGAAACGGCGAATATGAACCTAAAATAATCGGCAAATACAACCGCAATGCTGACGGTATGGAAGAGAAAATTCTCTCACTCTATGCCTGTGGAATGAGCCAGCGTGACATTTCCGAACAAATCAAAAATCTGTATGATGTAGAAATCTCTCCCGAGCTTGTCAGCAAAATCAGCGAGAAGATTATGCCCGATGTGACTGCTTGGCAAAATCGACCTCTTGAAGCAGTATATCCGTTTGTTTTTATGGATGCAATTCATTACAAGGTCAAGGAAAATCATCAGTATATCACGAAGGCTGCGTATGTAGTTTTGGGAATCAATCTCGACGGTCAGAAAGATATTCTCGGAATATGGATTGGCGAAAATGAGAGCAGTAAATTTTGGTTGAATGTGTTGAACGAGCTCAAAACTCGTGGAATTAAAGATGTATTTCTGTTCTGCGTGGACGGTCTGACAGGTTTCAGACAGGCTATTGAAGCGGCTTTTCCGAACGCACAAATCCAGCGTTGCATCATTCATCAGATACGCTCAAGCACAAGGTTTGTCAGCTACAAACACATCAAAGAGCTGATGGCTGACCTCAAGAAAGTATATCAAGCAATCAGCAAGGAAGAAGCTATGAATAACCTGATTTTATTTAAGGACAAGTGGGGCAAAACTTATCCCTCTTGCGTGAAAAGTTGGGAAGAAAATTGGGATATTCTATCCACGTTTTTCGCATATCCGCCCGAGGTTCGGAAGATAATATATACAACGAATATTATCGAAGGTTTGAACCGTCAGTTCAGGCAGATTACGAAGAACAAGCCGTCATTCACGAATGATGACAGCCTGCGCAAAATGTTGTATTTAGCGTCGCAAAAGATTGTCGAACGCTGGACACAAAGATGTCGAAATTGGGATATTGTTTTGAGCCAGTTATCGATAATATTTGAGGACAGAATACCGGCTTGATTTGCCCCTGAGAATAGAATTTCCTGTCCGCAAAATGTTGTTCACGCAAGGCGTGCATAACATTCCGCAGACAGGAAAGAAAAGTTGACACGGGGCAAATCAGAAAGCCTGATTACACCGCAATCCGCTGTTTTGTTATTGCTTGAAGGATTATTATTTACACAGAATTTTATGGGGTGCCATTTATAATGAGACTAGTAACTTTCGCTGGTTCGAAACTACCATAAAAATCTGCGAAAACATCTTTTATGCTCAACCCTGACAAGCTTAAAAAACGCCTTAAACGCTAAAGTTTAGGGCGTTTTTCTTTTGCGTTTAGCAGAATAAAATCCCTCTGAAAATCTGTTTGTCTATCAGAAAGCTAACTAAGCAGACTCATTGTCAATAGTTGGGGTAACCCGAAAAAACGAAATATATGAAAATTAGGCTCAATGTCAATAAATAGGGGTACCACGATAAAAACAGAGCCACTGCATCTAATTCGAATTGTTTTGTGCTGTTTAGATACCTAACATTAGCGGATATGTTTCCACAAGATACAGCCAAGCATTTGCAGCAGTTGTGCGTATAATTTAAACTGCTGCAAAAGTCAGCAAACAAGCCAAATTTTATATTGCTTAATTATTTTCTTGACATCAAGACTACAGTTTCGATGTGGCACGGTTGTTCAACGAAAAACATATTCAACCCCTATTGTACAAGGGAATGGTGGAAAGCACCTTTTCTCTTAAAATCTAGTGGTTCGAGCCTGTGACAACCTTGAATTGTCCTATAATTTGTATAGGCAAACAGGGTAGAGCTCTGTTCCTTAAACTTCATTTTTCATGTCACCCCTACAAACTGGAATTTGTTGCTTAGAACTAGAAAATTGTCAAGATATAATTCACATCAGGGGTATGTCCTTCATCTATACATTTAAGTATTAATTTATATAGTAATTCATTTGATTTTTTGTATAAATCATATGTTCCATTTTGATATTCGTGAGTTGCTTTACACCTAGCTTCTTTATACAAATTCTTTATGTCTTCTATTTTATCATCGTTACCATAAATAAATCTAGATGACACTGTTGCTATTGTGTTTTTGATATTATGGTCTATCATAAATAACGCTTCTATTCCACTCCAAATAACACTGATTTTTATTGCTGGCATAAAATTCAATCTATAACTCCACATTGCATTTGTTGCTAAATAAAATTTTTCATTAACTTCGGCTAGTTTACATGCCTTTTCAATTCTCGTTTCTAAAAAAGAACATTTTTCATCAGATAACTCAATGCATTCATTAGGCATCTTATACATATTCTCCATAATTATATGAATATCTGTATCTGCACTAAACTTTTCAACTGATCTATCAGCTTGAAAATACCATGCCAAATCACAATTAAGTATTGCACTCATCATTACGCATATCTGTTGTACGTTCCATGTTTTCACAGCTAGTTCTTTACCCACAGCACCTTCAATTCTTATTTGAGATGTTGTCATTCTTAAAGTAGCTATGAGTACCCCTAATTCCACTTCTGAAGCATGGTTACTTTTCATAATGCTATCAATCATATCATCAGGATTAGGAGTAGATGTAGCTGGCATTAATGTTATTCCTTCGGATATCTTTACTTCTCTTATAGGTTTTATACCACACAAATAGAAATAGGATTGAGCTTGATTTTCTTTTATACAAATAGCCATAAATTTTCCCTTTCGATAAACTTTGTTTCTTCATTACAACAAAAGTCTATTTTACTTCCGTTCAACTATATTTAATCATCCCTACAACTTCCGATTTATCTAATTTCTATTAACATCTATTTCACTGTTCATTAACCCCTCAAAACGGTCGAATTGCAGGATTGACCGTCAGCTTTTTGTTCTATAAAATTTTCTCCAAACACCCTGACATTTAATCCACTCACTCAATTTGCATTATCTAATCCGAGGTTACAACCTGAACGAAATTTTGCGTTGGATATGTTTCCATAAGATATACCCGAGTGCTTTTGATGGTTAAATATATAATTTTAGATTTAGAAAAAGTCAGCAAACAAGCCGAATTTTATATTGCTTAATTATTTTCTTGACATCAATACTACCGTCTCAATGTGTGCTGTGTGGGGGAACATATCTACGGGTTGGATTTTTTGGGCTTTGTAGGGGCTGTTTTGGGTTAGGTAGGCTAAATCCCTTGCCAATGTTTCGGGGTTGCAGGAAACATAGACAACCTTTTTCGGAGACATTTTGATTAGTGAGTCGAGAAATTTTCGGTCACTTCCGGCTCTTGGCGGATCCATGAACACAACATCGGGCTTTTCGTCCTCGTCTGCAGCTTCTCTCATGAACTCGCCCGCATCGGCTTTGTAGAAACGGATATTTTTCAGATTATTTGCTCTTGCGTTTACGATTGCATCCCTCACGGCATCACCGTTAAGTTCTGCACCGATAACATTGCCTGCACCGTTTTTGGCGGCAATTATACCGATTGTGCCGATTCCGCAGTAGGTGTCAAGCACGGTTTCGTTGCCTTTGAGATTTGCAAATTCAATTGCTTTGCCGTACAAAACTTCGGTTTGAACGGGGTTAATTTGGTAAAAGCTTTTCGGCGAAATTCTGAACCTGCAACCGCAGAGAATATCCTCAATATAACCCTTGCCGTACAGTACTTTCTGATTGTCACCGAGTACAAGGTTGGTGCGGTAGGGGTTTATATTTTGCACAATGGTTGTGATTTCGGGAAACTGTTTCAGAATCGCTTTTACAAAATTGTTTTTTGACGGAAAAACAGGTGTACCTGTCACAAGCACAAGCATAATCTGATTTGTTGCAAAGCCTCTTTTCACAAGAATGTGACGGAGAAAACCTTTGCCTGTGTCCTCATTATAGGTGGTCATTCTGAAAGAGGGGAGGAGCTTGCGTACTGCAACGATGATTTTGTCGGCAATAACATCCTCTGTTTGACAGCTGTCAATTCCGACAACATGATGACTGCCCGACTGATACACACCCGAAATGATTTTGCCCTTTTTGTCCGTATAAAAAGCCGCCTGAACCTTGTTGCGGTAGTGGTAGGGAGTTTTCATTCCGATAATTTTTTCAACGGTGCAAAAGCGTTTGAGAAGTTTTTCTACTTTCCTCTGCTTGAATTCAAGCTGTTCGGGATATGACAGATTTTGCAGCTGACAACCGCCGCATTTTTTGTAAACGGGACAGCTTTGTTTATTGGTTTCAGGTCTGTTACTCATAATATTTCCTCACATTTTATTGCATTGTATATATCCTTTATTTTATCATCAATCATATTGATATGCAACAGAAACAAACCCTAAATGACAAAGAAAAACGCAGGAGGGAAATCCGCTCCTGCGCTTTCTGATTATTAACCGGTATATCGAAAAATTGAGGATTATCAGGTTATTTGTAATCAATTAAAGATTTGTGTATCCCATAAGGCTTTCGTCAACCTCTTTGGCAACATCTCTGCCCTCACGAATCGCCCAGACAACAAGTGACTGTCCTCTGTGCATATCGCCTGTAACAAATACATTTTCAACATTTGTCTTGTGTGAACCTTCTGCCGTTGCAACATTGGTTCTTGCGCTTGTTTCAACACCGAATGCCTTGGTTACATAGTTTTCACTGCCGAGGAATCCTGCCGCAATGAGTACAAGTTCAACATCAACCTTGTATTCTGAGCCTTCAACCTCTTTCATCATAAGTCTGCCTGTTTTAGCATCCTTTTCGGGTTTGAGCTTAACAAGCTCCGCACCTACAAGATTACCGTTTTTGTCAGCAATGAACTGCTTAACGGTTGTCTGATAAACTCGTGGATCGTGACCGTAAACTTCAATAGCCTCTTCCTGACCGTAGTCTGTTTTGCAGACTCTCGGCCATTGCGGCCATGGGTTATCGGCACTTCTTGTGTCGGGAAGTTTAGGCATCATTTCAAGCTGGAGAACGGATTTTGCACCGTGTCTGATGCTTGTGCCGACGCAGTCGTTACCTGTGTCGCCGCCGCCGATTACCATTACATTCTTGCCTTTTGCGCTGATGAATGTACCCTCTCTGAGGTTGCAGTCAAGAAGTGACTTTGTTGTTGATTTGAGGAAGTCAACGGCAAAGTAAATGCCGTTAGCCTCTCTGCCGGGGACTTTGATATCTCTCGGATTTGATGCACCGCAAGCAAGGATTACACGGTCAAAGTCCTTGAGAATTTCGCTTGCCTTGATGTCTTTGCCGACATTTGAGCAGGTTTCAAAGGTTACGCCTTCTTCTTCCATAATGTTAATCTTGCGTTCGATAACATCTTTTTCAAGCTTCATATTCGGAATGCCGTACATAAGCAGACCGCCTACTCTGTCATTGCGTTCAAATACTGTTACAGAGTGACCGCGCTGATTGAGCTGGTCGGCAGCGGCAAGTCCCGATGGACCCGAACCGATGATTGCAATTTTCTTGCCTGTTCTTACCTTTGGAATTCTTGCGTCTGCAAGACCTTCTTCATAGGCGTTTTCAATGATTCCGTATTCGTTGGCTCTTACGCTGACAGCGTCACCGTTTGCACCGCAGGTGCATGCCTTTTCACAGAGAGCAGGACATACACGGGATGTGAATTCGGGGAAGTTGTTTGTAACTTTAAGACGGTTGTAAGCCTGTTCCCAGTTGCCCTTGTAGATGAGGTCATTCCATTCGGGAATGAGGTTGTTAAGCGGACAGCCTGAGAATGCAGAACCAATCTGCATTCCTGCCTGACAGAAAGGCACGCCGCAGTCCATGCATCTTGCACCCTGTTTTTGCTGATCCTCTTTGCTGAGGGGATCGTGAAATTCGTCAAAATTTTTGATTCTTTCTTTTACGGAGTATGCCGGGGCATCCTCACGCTTATATTCCATAAATCCTGTTGGCTTTCCCATAAATATCCCCTCCTTATTTGTTATTCACAATTTCGTAGAAAGCTTCAATCTGTGCCTGCTCGTTTGTAAGACCTTTTTCTTCATAAGCGGCAATTGCAGCCATCATTCTCTTGTAGTCGTGCGGAATAATCTTCTTGAATTTCGGAAGATACTCGTCAAAGTTATCAAGGATTTTCTTGCCTCTCTGTGAACCTGTTGCTGCAACATGTTCTTCAATAAGCGTCTTGAGTTCGATTATATCGTACTTTTCTGATACTTCCGAGAAGTGAACCATTTCCTTGTTAAGCTTTGTGTAAAGGTCTCTTTCTTCATCAAGAACATAGGCAACACCGCCGGACATACCTGCGGCAAAGTTTTTGCCTGTTTTGCCGATAACAACAACTCTGCCGCCTGTCATATATTCACAACCGTGGTCGCCGACACCCTCAACAACTGCTGTTGCGCCTGAGTTTCTTACGCAGAAACGCTCGCCTGCAACACCGTTGATGAATGCCTTGCCGCTTGTTGCGCCGTAAAGTGCAACATTACCGATGATGATGTTGTTACCTGCGTCAAATGTTGAGTTCTTCGGAGGATAAACTACCAGCTTACCGCCTGAAAGTCCCTTGCCAAAGTAGTCGTTTGAGTCGCCCACAAGTTCAAGTGTGAGTCCCTTTGGAATGAATGCGCCAAAGCTCTGACCACCCGAACCGTTGCAAACTACTGTAAATGTATCGTCATCAAGGTTGTTGTAATGCTTTCTTGTAACCTCAGAACCGAAGATTGTACCGAATGAACGGTCTGTGTTTTTAACATTGACTTCAACCTTTTTCTTTGTGCCTTTTGCAAGAACCTTTGCAAATTTTTTGCAGAGGATTCTCTCGTCAAGTGTTGATTCAAGCTTGAAATCATAAAGGCTCTTTTTGTTGTATTCAACCTTTTCCGAAACAAAGTTTGTATCAAGAATGTTAGAAAGGTCAACTTCGGCAGCCTGTCCTGTGATGCCTTCTTTTCTCTTGATGAGGTCAATTCTTCCGACAAGCTCATCAACGGTTTTTACACCGAGCTTTGACATATATTCACGAAGTTCGCTTGCTACAAACTTCATAAAGTTTATTACATATTCGGGCTTGCCGCAGAATCTTTTTCTGAGCTCGGGGTTCTGTGTGGCAACACCGAACGGGCAGGTATCAAGGTTACATACTCTCATCATTGCACAACCGAGAGTTACAAGCGGAGCAGTTGCAAAACCGAATTCCTCTGCACCGAGCATTGCTGCAATTGCAACATCACGGCCGTTCATAAGCTTACCGTCGGTTTCAATAACAACCTTGTTACGAAGGTCGTTCATAATGAGTGTCTGATGAGCCTCGGCAAGACCGAGTTCCCACGGCAGACCTGCATTGTAGATTGAGTTTCTCGGAGCAGCGCCTGTACCGCCGTCATAACCTGAAATAAGGATTACGCCTGCACCTGCTTTTGCAACGCCTGCGGCAACCGTACCTACACCGCATTCCGAAACGAGTTTAACAGAGATTCTTGCGTCTTTGTTAGAATTCTTGAGGTCGTAGATAAGCTGTGCAAGGTCCTCAATTGAGTAAATGTCGTGGTGCGGTGGGGGAGAGATGAGCGATACACCGGGGGTTGAATGACGGGTTTTTGCAATCCAGGGATAAACCTTTTTGCCCGGAAGATGTCCGCCTTCGCCCGGCTTTGCACCCTGAGCCATTTTAATCTGAATTTCGTTTGCAGATGTGAGGTATCTTGATGTAACACCGAAACGACCTGACGCAACCTGCTTGATTGCAGAACATCTGTCAACCTTCTGTCCTTTTGTGAGAAGTCTTTCAAGGCTTTCGCCGCCCTCACCGGAGTTTGACTTGCCATGAAGCTGATTCATTGCAATCGCAAGTGTTTCGTGAGCCTCCTGTGAGATTGAACCGTAGGACATAGCGCCTGTCTTGAAACGCTTTACGATTGAATCAACGCTTTCAACCTCATCAAGCGGAACAGGAGTTTCTGCAAAGTTGAAGTCGAAAAGGCCTCTGATATTTACAGGATCCATTTCTTCGGAAATCATATGAGAATACTTTTTGTAAAGCTCATAGTCTCCTGTTCTTGTTGCCTGCTGGAGCATATATATAGTCTGCGGATTGTAGAGGTGTTCCTCTTTGCCGCTTCTGAACTTGTGTGAACCACGGGATTCAAGCTCATCGCTTACACCGAGGTCAAGCGGATCGAATGCCGCTGTGTGAAGTTTGTCAACATTCTTTTCGATATCCTTGATTGTGATACCGCCGATTCTGCTGACTGTGCCTGTGAAGTATTCGTCAATAACATCCTTGCCGATACCGATAGCCTCAAAAATCTGTGAGCCCTGATATGACTGGATTGTTGAAATACCCATTTTTGACGCAATCTTTACGATGCCGTGGAGAACTGCGCTGTTGTAATCGTCAACTGCTGCGTAGTAGTCCTTGTCAAGAAGGTCGTCACCGATAAGCTCGTGGATTGTTTCCTGAGCAAGATACGGGTTGATTGCACTTGCACCGTAGCCGAGAAGTGTTGCAAAATGATGAACTTCTCTCGGCTCACCGCTTTCAAGTATCATTGCAAGTGAGGTTCTCTTCTTTGTTGCAACAAGGTGCTGATGAAGAGCGGATACTGCAAGAAGTGACGGAATTGCAAGATGGTTTTCGTCAACTCCTCTGTCGGAGAGGATAAGAATATTTGCACCGTCATTGTAAGCCTTGTCAGCTTCAATGAAAAGTCGCTTAACAGCCTTTGAAAGTCTTGTGTTCTTGTAGTAGAGAATCGGGATAACCGCAACCTTAAAGCCCGGAATGTGCATATTCTTGATTTTGAGAATATCGGTTGATGTAAGAATCGGATTGTGAATCTTCATAACCTTGCAGTTTTCGGGACGCTCCTCAAGAATGTTGCCGTCCTCGCCGATATAAATTGTTGTTGATGTTACAACTTCCTCACGGATTGCGTCAATCGGTGGGTTTGTAACCTGTGCAAAGAGCTGTTTGAAGTAGTTGAAAAGCGGCTGCGGTTCTTTTGAAAGAACTGCAAGCGGACTGTCTGTACCCATTGCGGCAATTGACTCTGTGCCGTTCTTTGCCATAGGAAGGATTGATGTCATAACATCTTCGTAGGTATATCCGAAAGCCTTCTGGAGTTTTTGTCTTTCTTTATATGAATGCTCCTCAACCTTCATATTAGGAATTTTGAGGTCTTTAAGACAAACAAGATTACTGTCGAGCCATTCGCCGTAAGGCTGTTTTGACGCATAATACTCTTTGAGTTCATCGTCATCAATGAGTCTGCCCTGAACCGTATCGACAAGGAGCATTTTGCCCGGGCGAAGTCTTTCCTTTGTAACAATCTTTGCGGGATCAATAGGAAGTGCGCCGACTTCCGATGAAAGAATGAGGTTGCCGTCATCCGTGATGTAGTATCTTGACGGACGCAGACCGTTACGGTCAAGAACCGCACCCATAATGTCACCGTCAGAGAAAAGGATTGACGCAGGACCGTCCCACGGCTCCATCATTGTTGCATAATACTGATAGAAGTCCTTTTTCTTCTGGCTCATTGTGCCGTTATTATCCCACGGCTCCGGAATTGTAATCATAACGGCAAGAGGAAGCTCCATACCGCTCATTACGAGAAATTCAAGTGTGTTATCAAGCATTGCAGAGTCTGAACCCTCTGTGTTTACAACAGGGATAACCTTGTCAAGGTCGCCCTTGAGATGCTCTGAACGCATTGTTTCCTCACGGGCAAGCATCTTGTCAGCGTTGCCTCTGATTGTGTTGATTTCACCATTGTGAACAATCATTCTGTTAGGATGAGCTCTCTGCCAGCTTGGATTTGTATTGGTTGAAAAACGGGAGTGAACCATAGCGATTGCAGACTCGTAATCATCGTCCTGAAGATCAAGGAAGAAGTTACGGAGATCGCCGACAAGGAACATACCTTTATATACAATAGTTCTGCTTGAAAGCGAAACTACATATGTGTCTTCATTACTCTGTTCAAAAACTCTTCTTGCAACATAGAGCTTTCTGTCGAACGGAAGACCTCTTTTTACACCGTGAGGTCTTTTGATAAAGCACTGCATAATTGCAGGCATACATTCAACAGCTCTGTGACCGAGTACCTCGGGCTTTGACGGAACATTTCTCCAACCGAGAACTGTAAGACCTTCTTTTTCTGCAATGATTTCAAACATCTTCTTTGCCTGATTTCTTGCAAGCTCATTCTGAGGGAAGAAGAACATACCTACAGCGTAATCTCTTTCGGAACCGAGCTTAATGCCGATTTCAGCAGCTGCCTTCTTAAAAAATTTGTGTGAAATCTGGAGAAGAATACCTACGCCGTCACCTGTTTTGCCTTCGGCATCCTTACCTGCTCTGTGTTCGAGAGTTTCAACAATTGTCAGAGCGTTTGCCACGGTGTCGTGTGACTTGATACCCTTAATATTAACAACAGCTCCGATACCGCAGTTATCATGTTCAAACTTCGGAGAATACAGAGTCTTGTTGTTCTCTCTGACTGTCTGTTCCATTAATGATCACCCTTTCCTGTTAATCACAAAAATTATTCAGCGGACTTTTTATATACATATATATGTAAAAGGAAGTTTGCTTTCGTAAACTTATCGGTTCAAAGTGGCAATTAATGTTCTGCCGGTTAATAATCAATCATATGTATGTAATTGTAAAATGCCCAATCTCTTCTCAGCGGTAAAACCGCTATACTCAGCCTGTGCTATATCCTGCAAAGGTGAATGTGCAGGTCGGCTGATGTTCTGAAATGCCCTGTCATCGTTGATCAAGAAAAATCAGCACTTAGATTATATAACTATACATTGTGCTTTGTCAAGGGAAAATAAAGGAAAATTGCAACTTTTAAGGACAAAACTTTCATTTTACTGTGATTGTTGTAGAAAATATGCAACTCTTATTGATGTTTCAGTTTAATTTTGCAGGAAATTTAATAAAACTTGCAATTTCAAAACTTTTTTCAAAAAATGTATTGACAAATTCGCAAAAGTGGAATATACTAACAACATCAAAGACAGCAAGGGCGCTGTGAGCTGAGGCTTACAGTGCCCTTTTCTGTTTTTATAAAGCAAAAATCAGACCATTAAAATTTATTTTCAAAATGGATAGGAGAGAATTAAAATGGCAAAAGTTCCCGAAATTTTTGGCAGCATGGTATTTAATGATCAGAAGATGCAGGAAAGACTTCCAAAGTCAACTTACAAGGCTTTGAAAAAGACAATCCAGAACGGTGAACCGCTTGACCTCAGCGTTGCAAATGTTGTTGCGGCTGCTATGAAGGACTGGGCAGTTGAAATGGGCTGTACACACTACACACACTGGTTCCAGCCGATGACAGGTATAACAGCTGAAAAGCATGACAGCTTTATCGCACCGAACGGTGAAGGTCAGGTTATCATGGAGTTCTCAGGTAAAGAGCTTGTAAAGGGCGAGCCTGATGCTTCTTCTTTCCCAAGCGGCGGTATTCGTGCCACATTCGAGGCAAGAGGCTATACAACATGGGATCCAACATCATATGCATTCGTTAAGGACGGAACACTTTACATTCCTACAGCATTCTGTTCTTATACAGGCGAGGTTCTCGATAAGAAAACTCCTCTTCTTCGTTCAATGGAGAGAATAAATACAGAGGCTGTAAAGATTCTTCATCTTCTCGGCAAAGAAAATGTTACAAGAGTTACAACAACAGTAGGTCCGGAGCAGGAATACTTCCTTATTGATAAGGACGCTTACGACCAGAGAGAGGACCTTATTTATACAGGCAGAACACTTTTCGGTGCAAAAGCTCCTAAAGGACAGGAACTTGACGACCATTACTTCGGTGCAATCAAGACAAGAGTTGCTGCTTATATGAAAGACCTTGACGAGGAACTTTGGAAACTCGGTATCCTTGCAAAGACAAAGCATAACGAAGTTGCTCCTTCACAGCACGAGCTTGCTCCTATCTTCACAACAACAAACATTGCAACCGACCACAACGAGCTTACAATGGAAGTTATGAAGAAGGTTGCCGAAAGACACGGTCTTGTTTGTCTTCTTCACGAAAAGCCGTTTGCAGGTGTTAACGGTTCCGGTAAGCACAACAACTGGTCAATTTCAACCAACACAGGCGAAAACCTTCTTGATCCCGGCAAGACTCCTGAAAACAACCTTCAGTTCCAGCTTTTCCTTGCAGCAGTTGTAAAGGCTGTTCACGAGTATCAGGATCTTCTCAGAATTACGGTTGCATCGGCAGGTAACGACCACCGTCTCGGCGCTAACGAAGCACCGCCTGCAATCATTTCAATGTATCTCGGTGATGACCTCGGCGAACTCGTTGATTCAATCATCAATGACAGAGAATATGTAAGCAAGGGTAAGCAGAAGATGAGAACAGGCGTTGATGTTCTTCCTGACTTTATGAAGGACACATCGGATCGTAACCGTACATCACCTTTTGCATTCACAGGTAACAAGTTTGAATTCAGAGCACTTGGTTCTTCACTTAACATTGCCTGTCCTAACTATATGCTCAACACTATGGTAGCCGAAGAACTTTCAGAGTTCTACGATGAGCTTAAAGATGCGGATGATATGGACGCAGCTATCAAGGCTCTTGTTAAGAAAGTATTCACAGAGCATCAGAACATTATCTTCAACGGCAACAACTACGCTCCCGAGTGGGTTGAAGAGGCTGAAAGAAGAGGACTTCTTAACCTCAAGTCACTTCCTGACGCAATGGAACACTTCCTTGACAAGAAGAATGTTGACCTCTTTGTTAAGAATAAGATTTGTTCGGCAGACGAAATCCGTGCAAGATATGAAATTGAGCTTGAAAGCTATTCTAAGCAGATTAACATTGAGGCTCTCACAATGATTGATATGGCTAAGAAGAACATTCTTCCTGCCGTTACATCATATGTAAGAGATCTTACGGATACAGCACTTGCCAAGAAGGCACTTTCAGACGCTATTCCTACAAGTGTTGAGGAAGACCTTATTACAAGCCTTTCAAACAAACTTGTATGTTTCTCAAAGAAAACTGCAGAGCTTGAAGAGGCTGTTATCAAGGCAAGCGACTACAGCGATGATAACCTCAAGTATGCTAAGTACTACAGAGAAACAGTATTTGCACTTATGCAGGAACTCAGGGCTGTCGGTGACGCAATGGAAACAGAAACAGCTTCGGAATACTGGCCTTATCCTTCATACGGCGAACTTCTTTTCGGTGTGTGATTGATAGAACCTCTATTTATACTAAATAACATTATTTATATTGTATAACAGGTAACACAACGGCGTGTGATTGACAGAATTAAACTGTCAACTCCACGCCGTTTTTGTTATTTTGATAAAAGGAGAGATTTATATGGCAGAACTAATTTACGGAGGCACAGGCGTCTGGTTTATGATCGGCGCATTACTCGTGTTCTTTATGCAGTGCGGATTTGCAATGGTTGAAACCGGTTTTACAAGAGCTAAAAACGCAGGTAACATCATTATGAAAAACCTGATGGACTTTTGTATCGGTACGGTTGTATTCAGCCTGTTAGGCTTCGGACTTATGATGTCTGAGGACTATGTTGCAGGATTCATCGGTGTTCCAAACCTCAACATGTTCACAGACTGGATGAACTTTGATTGGAACTCATTCGTATTCCAGCTTGTATTCTGTGCTACAGCAGCTACTATCGTTTCAGGTGCTATGGCAGAGCGTACAAAATTCTCGGCATACTGTGTTTACAGCGCAATTATTTCACTCGTTGTTTACCCGATTGAAGCAGGTTGGGTTTGGAACGGTCAGGGTTGGCTTGCACAGCTCGGCTGTATCGACTTTGCAGGTTCAATCGTAATTCATATGGTCGGCGGTATCTCGGCACTTGTCGGCGCAATCATTCTCGGACCCCGTATCGGTAAATACGGCAAGAACGGCAAGGTAAACGCTATCCCCGGTCACAGCATCACACTCGGTGCTCTCGGTGTATTCATTCTTTGGTTTGCATGGTACGGCTTTAACGGTGCCGCTGCTGAAGACGGCGCTCGTCTCGGTCAGATTCTTCTTACAACAACAATTGCTCCGGCAGTTGCAACAGTAACAACCATGCTCTTTACATGGATCAAGAACGGCAAGCCTGATGTTTCAATGTGTCTTAACGCATCACTCGCAGGTCTTGTAGCAATCACGGCAGGTTGTGCAGATGTTGACGCAATCGGCGCAGCAGTTATCGGTATCGTTTCAGGTATCCTCATCGTAGTAGCAGTTGAATTTGTTGATATCAAGCTTAAAATAGATGATCCTGTCGGCGCATTCTCGGTACACGGCGTAAACGGTATGTGGGGCGGCCTTGCAGTAGGTCTTTTCGCAACAGGTAACGGTCAGAACGGTGTTACAGGTCTTTTCTACGGCGGTGGCTTTGCTCAGCTTGGTAAGCAGGCTCTCGGTATTGTTACAATCGTAGCTTGGACAGTTGTTTGCATGATTATCGTATTCACAATCATCAAAAAGACAGTAGGTCTTCGTGTTACAAAGGACGAAGAAATGAAGGGCCTCGATATCTGCGAGCACGGTCTTATCAGCGCATATGCAGACTTTATGCCAATCGGTGTCGGTACAGCTTCACTTGATGAAACATTTGATGTTGACAGCAATGTTCCTGTAACTCAGGCAGTTCCCGTTCAGCTTGCCGGCAAATATGATATGGCTACCGACGGCACAAAGATTACTAAGATTGACATTCTTCTCAAGCAGTCAAAGCTTGAAGCTCTTAAAGAAGAAATGGATAAGCTCGGCATCACAGGTATGACAGTATCTCAGGTACTCGGTTGCGGTGCTCAGAAGGGTAAAGCAGAGTATTACCGTGGTGTTGCTATTGAAAGTAACCTCCTTCCTAAGATGAAGGTTGAAATCGTAGTTTGCAAGGTTCCTGTAAAGGCAGTTGTTGATGCGGCTGTTAAGGCACTTTACACAGGTCACATCGGTGACGGCAAAATCTTTATCTATGATGTTGAAGATGTTGTTAAGGTTAGAACAGGCGAAACAGGCTACGACGCTATGCAGGATATTGAATAATCCATGGTAGCTTAATTAACCTATCCTTTTTAATTCACATAAACCGAGACGCCCCGAACGGCAATAGCTGTTCGGGGTGTTTTGGCATATAAATGTTTAGCAAAGATAATTGACTTTGTTTTGTATATGCTATATAATGATAGTGTAAAGAATTATATTTGACACTATTAAGGTGGTGGAGCGTATGACTGATTACAGAAAGCTTTGTATAGATTTGTTCGGAACAGATAACGAAACCGAGTTAAAGGATATTGCAGGCAGGCTTAAAGGCGGAAGAAAAAATAAGTTGACCGAAACGGATGTTAAAAATGCAATTGAAATGCAGAAAAACGGTAAAACTACTGCTGAAATAGCACAAACTTTTAATGTAAGCCGTCAGACAATTTCAAAATATCTTAACAAGCCCTTGAACGGCAATTATGTTATGCGGCTTGATTTTATGTTCCGTCAGAAGGTGTGTACGGAAATATATGTCAACTTTGCCGATAAGAAAATAAAAATTGTGAATCGCACCAATGATATAATGAAAAGAGCTTTCGGTATAAATGAAAATCCGGATTGGAACGATTTTGAACAGTTTCTTGAAGAAAGATGTTTTCCGAAATCAAGGGCATTCCGAAAAACTATTTTGAAAAAAATCGGAGCGGACGGCTACGATACTTTGCAGATACTTGAAAAAACAGACGGAAGAACGGCTGAGGATAACCAATATATAAGGTTTACAAGAAAGGAGCTGTACGCTTTTTGATTAAGGAAATCAATCTTGACAATTACTCACTTATAGATACAAAGTCTGCTTCTTCAAAAGGCAATCAGCAAAAGTGGCTTGTAAATGATTTCTGGTACAAAGCAGACCATATGGGATATGAGGGCTTGTGTGAGGTTATTGTATCTGAATTGTTGAAGAAATCGAATATAACCGATTTTGCGGAATATTTTCCGATAAAAATAGAATTTGCAGGTCGAAAGCTTAACGGTTGTTATTCAAAAAACTTTCGCAAAAAAAATGAAAGCATTGTCACGCTTGAGCGTTTGTCAAAGCAATGGCTTGCGTCATCAATGGCGAAAAATCTTTTGAAGTACGATGATGTGAAGGATAAAATTTCCCACACCGTTGATTTTATCGAGAATAAAACAGGTTTGAAAAATGTCGGAAAATATATAACAGCAATGCTTGAGCTTGACGCATTTTTTCTGAATGAGGACAGGCATACCAATAATATTGCGTTTATACTGAATGATGATACGGGCGAATACAGATTTTGTCCGTATTTTGATTTCGGACTTTCGCTGCTTGCCGACACAACCGAGGATTACCCTCTCGGAGAGGATATTTACAACTTAATCCCAAAAATTCACGCAAAACCTTTTGATGTAGATTTCGATGTACAGCTTGATGCTGCTCAGGAACTGTATGGTGAACAGGTAAAATTTTCGTTTATGAGTTCCGATATAGAAAAATCTTTTGAAAAAATCAGCGGATATTATCCCGATGAAGTTGTGGTAAGAGTGAAAAATTTAATCTATAATCAAAAACAAAAATACGGTAATATGTTTGAGTAATGTTCAAATGGAAAATTGCCCGAAAAATGTTGAAAAGTGTAAAACAAATTTGCAATGAAAATGTTTTTACAAAATTGTAAAAAATATTGTCATAATTCCTTTAAGTAAATAACAATAGGGGTTAATCTTGTAAAATAATAAGATGAATGAAACAATATGCGGTGGTGAGGTTCTTGAAAAATGCTTTGTTGATTTCACACTCTGAACAGAGTGCCGTTTCTTTGTCACAATTGCTCGGAAGCGAAGGCTATACGGAGATTTCCGTCTGCCAAACCTCACAGGAGGCTAAGGAGCTTGCAAATGGTGAGGTTTTTGACCTTATCTGCGTCAATGCACCGCTTGAAAAGGAAAACGGCATTGAGCTTTCAAAGTACTTTGCCGGAACAACCCGTTCAAGTGTTGTGATTATCGTTCCGCAGCGTAATGCGGATTATGTGAACGACGCACTTACGGAGCACGGTGTTCTTGTTATTGCAAAGCCCGTAAACAAGCACCTGTTTCACCACTTTTTGCAGTTTACGGAATGTTTTAAGATGCGTATGTTCCGTGTGATTGAGGAAAATGAAAAGCTCAAGCATATGGTTGCGGATATGAAGATAATAAACAGAGCAAAGTTCCTGCTTATTACCTGCCTTAATATGTCCGAAGATCAGGCGCATCGCTATCTTGAAAAACAGGCTATGGATCTCAGAACAAGCAAGCTTGAGGTTGCAAAGCAGGTTATCAGAACTTATGAGAACTGACTGCAATTTTTTTAGTTTATTGAAAGGAATGTGTTTTTATGAGCCGTGCGGCATACTTAATCCTTGAAAACGGAACAGTTTTTGAGGGCAAGGCGTTTGGTGCCGAAAAAGAAACTACGGGAGAACTTGTTTTTACTACAGCAATGACAGGTTATCTTGAAACACTCACCGACCCCAGCTATTACGGTCAGGTGGTTATTCAGACATTCCCTTTAATCGGCAACTATGGTGTTATCCCTGCCGATTTTGAGAGTGACTCTCCGTCGCTGAAAGGTTATATTGTACGAGAATGGTGCCAAGTTCCTTCAAACTTCCGTTGTGAGGGTGATCTTGACACCTTTTTAAAAGAGTCGGGAATTCCCGGCATTTACGGAATTGACACCCGTGCGCTCACAAGAATTGTGCGTGAATACGGTGTTCTGAACTGCAAAATCTCCTATTCTCCCGATGTAACAAAGGAAGAACTTGACGAGATTAAGAACTATGTTATTACAGAGGCTGTTGAAAGCACTACTATAAAAGAAAAAGAGCATTTTGATGCTGAAAACGGCGACCTCAATGTTGTGCTTATGGATTTTGGCGCAAAGCATAACATCGGCAGAGAGCTTGTTAAGAGAGGTTGTAACCTTACAGTCGTTCCCGCCCACACAACAGCGGATGAAATTAAGGCTATGAATCCCGACGGCGTAATGCTTTCAAACGGACCGGGAGATCCTTCGGACAACACAGAGATTATTGCAGAACTCAAAAAGCTTTGTGACTTCGGGATTCCGACCTTCGGTATATGTCTCGGTCATCAGCTTCTTGCGCTTTCACAGGGTGCAAAAACAGAAAAGCTTAAGTACGGTCACAGAGGTGCAAACCAGCCCGCAAAAGAGGTTGAAACAGGCAGAGTTTACATTACATCACAGAACCACGGCTACGCTGTTGTAAGCGACAGTATGCCCGAAAACGGCAAAGTAAGCTTTGTAAACGGTAATGATAACACCTGCGAGGGCGTAAACTACACAAATATGCCTGCTTTCTCGGTTCAGTTCCATCCGGAAGCTTGCGGCGGTCCTCATGATACAGCATTTTTGTTTGACCGTTTTATTGAATTGATGAAGAACAACAGAAAATAAGAGTCCGAAATTCGGATTACTATTCAGCATAAGAACAGATACAATAATTACTTGAACGAGGAATGATTATATGCCACTCAAAAAGAATATCAAACGAGTTATGGTAATCGGTTCGGGCCCTATCGTAATCGGTCAGGCTGCCGAATTTGACTATGCAGGCACACAGGCTTGCCGTGCGCTTAAAGAAGAAGGACTTGAGGTTATTCTCGTAAACTCAAACCCTGCTACAATTATGACTGATAACGCAATGGCTGATAAAATCTACATTGAGCCGTTGACGCTTGAAACAGTTAAGAGAATCATCAAAAAGGAACGCCCTGACAGCCTTCTTTCAACCCTCGGCGGTCAGACGGGTCTTACCCTTTCAATGCAGCTTGCAAAAGAGGGCTTCCTTGATAAATACAATGTTCAGCTTCTCGGTGCAAACCCCGAAACAATTGACAAGGCAGAGGACAGACAGCTTTTTAAGGACACAATGATTGAAATAGGTCAGCCTGTTATTCCGTCACTTGTTGTTACAGATGTTGAATCAGCTGTTAAGTTTGCCGATGAAATCGGTTATCCTGTAATTATCCGTCCTGCATTCACACTCGGCGGTACAGGCGGCGGTATTGTCGATAACGAGGAAGAGCTTCGTGAAATCACATCAAACGGTCTTGAACTTTCTCCTATCACACAGGTGCTTGTTGAAAAATGTATCTCAGGTTGGAAGGAAATCGAGTTTGAGGTTATGCGTGACAGCGACGGAAATGTTATTACTGTCTGCTCAATGGAAAACTTCGATCCTGTAGGCGTTCACACAGGCGACTCAATCGTTATCGCTCCTACGGTAACGCTTGCTGACAAGGAATATCAGATGCTCAGAAGTGCGGCTCTCAACATTATCTCTGCGCTTAAAGTAGAGGGCGGTTGTAACTGCCAGTTCGCACTCAACCCCGAAACATTTGAATATGCGGTTATCGAGGTTAATCCCCGTGTATCCCGTTCATCGGCACTTGCGTCAAAGGCAACAGGTTATCCTATTGCAAAGGTTGCCGCTAAAATTGCTATCGGTTACACACTTAATGAAATCAAGAATGCCGTTACAGGTACAACATACGCTTGCTTTGAGCCGGCGCTTGACTATGTTGTTGTAAAATTCCCGAAATGGCCTTTCGATAAATTTGTATATGCAAAGAGAACACTCGGTACTCAGATGAAGGCAACAGGCGAGGTTATGGCTATTGCTCCGACATTTGAGCAGGCTATTATGAAAGCCGTAAGAGGTGCCGAGATTTCTCACGATACTCTCAATGATAAGGAATTTGCAGAGCTTTCAAACGCATCGGTTTATGACAGACTCAGCGTTTGCGATGACAGAAGAATTTTCTGCGTATATGAGGCTCTCAAGAGAGGCATTACAGTAGAACAGATTCACAACATCACTCTCATTGACGAGTGGTTCCTTGAAAAGCTCAAAAATCTTATTGCCGTTGAAAACGAACTCAAGAACGGCGAGCTTACGGAGGATCTCTATGTTCGTGCCAAAAACAAGGGATTCCTTGACAGAACAATTGAAAAAATCACAGGCAAGAAGGTTGAAAATCCGCTTGTTCCCGTTTATAAAATGGTTGATACCTGCGCCGCAGAATTTGAGGCTGAAACTCCTTACTTCTATTCAACATTTGATAAGGAAAATGAAGCTGAGGAATTCATCAGAGAGCAGAAGAGCGATAAGAAAACAGTTATCGTATTCGGTTCGGGTCCTATCAGAATCGGTCAGGGTATCGAATTTGACTATGCGTCTGTTCACTGCGTATGGGCGCTCAAAAAGGCAGGCTACGATGTTGTTATCGTAAACAACAACCCTGAAACAGTATCAACAGACTTTGACACAGCCGACAGACTTTATTTTGAACCGCTCACAACCGAAGATGTTATGGGCATAATAAAGACAGAGAATCCGTTCGGTGTAGTTGTTGCATTCGGCGGACAGACAGCTATTAAGCTCACAAAGTTCCTCAGCGACAACGGTGTAAATATTCTCGGCACATCATACGATGCCATTGATATGGCAGAGGACAGAGAGCGTTTTGACGAGCTTCTTGAAAAGTATCACATCAAGCGTCCCCGTGGCGTAACGGTTATGACAACAGACGAGGCTCTCGATGTTGCAGACAAAATCGGTTATCCTGTTCTTCTCCGTCCGTCATATGTTCTCGGCGGTCAGAATATGATTATTGCATTTAACGAAGATGATGTCAAAGAGTATATGGCAATCATTCTTGCACAGAATATTGAAAATCCGATTCTTATTGATAAGTACCTTCAGGGTACAGAGCTTGAAGTTGACGCCATTTGTGACGGTGAAGATATTCTTATTCCGGGTATTATGGAGCATATCGAGCGTGCCGGTGTTCATTCGGGCGACTCAATTGCGGTTTATCCGGCATGGAATCTCTCAGACAGAATGACTCAGATTATTATTGAAAGCTCAAAGAACCTTGCAATCGAACTCCGTACAAAGGGACTTGTAAACATTCAGTACCTTATCTATAAAGACGAACTTTATGTTATCGAAGTAAATCCCCGTTCTTCAAGAACAATCCCTTACATCAGTAAGGTAACAGGCGTTCCTATGGTTGACCTTGCAACAAGAGCAATGCTCGGTGAAAAGCTCAAAGATATGGGCTACGGCACAGGTCTTTACAGAAAGAGTCCTTACATTGCGGTTAAGGTTCCTGTATTCAGCTTTGAAAAGCTTATCAATGTTGATAACCACCTCGGCCCCGAGATGAAGTCAACAGGTGAAGTTCTCGGTGTTGCAGGCACACTTGAGGAGGCTCTCTATAAGGGACTCATCGGTGCAGGCTACAAGATGAAGAAAAAGGGCGGTGTGTTCATCACAGTCCGTAATTCGGATAAGGCTGAAATCGGTGAAATCGCAAAGAAATACTACGACCTCGGATTCAGAATCTACGCAACAGAGGGTACAGCGGATGTACTCAAGAAGTATGGTATCGATGCCGTAAGCGTAAAGAAAATTCACGAGTCCAAGACAAACAATACTCTTACACTCATTGAATCGGGCAAGATTCAGTATGTTATTTCAACATCTGCAAAGGGCAGAATTCCTTCAAGAGATTCTGTTAAAATCCGTCGTAAGACTGTTGAAAGAAATATTCCGTGTCTTACATCTCTTGACACGGCGAACGCACTTGCAGATTGCCTCAAGAGCCACTATTCACAGCACAGCACGGAGCTTATCGACATTAACCACATGAGAGAGGAAAAGCTTATGTTAAAATTCACTAAGATGCAGGGTATAGGCAACGACTATATCTATTGCAGCACTTTTGATCAGGAAATCAGCAACCCCGAGGCGCTTGCCGTAAGACTTTCTGACAGACATTTCGGTATCGGCGGCGACGGTATTATTCTTGTTTGCCCTTCAAAGGTTGCAGATGCAAAGATGAAAATGTACAACCTTGACGGTTCAGAGGGTAAGATGTGCGGCAACGGTATCCGTTGCGTAGGTAAGTTCCTCTATGACCACGGTATGGTTGATATCAACGAAAAAGACGAAATTACAATTGAAACACTCAGCGGTATCAAGAAACTCAAGGCTTATACTTCAGGCGGAAAGGTTAACCGTCTCAGAGTTGATATGGGCAAGGCTATTCTTGAACCGAAGGAAATTCCTGTTGTTCTTGACGGTGACAAGGTTGTTGACAGACCTGTTGAAATTGCAGGCAAGAACTATAACATCACCTGCGTATCAATGGGCAACCCTCACTGCGTAGTATTTATGGACGATATTGATAATCTTGACATCGAAACCATAGGACCTGAGTTTGAAAACGATAAGCTTTTCCCTGAAAGAGTGAATACAGAATTTGTAACAGTTCTCGATGACCATACAATCAAGATGAGAGTGTGGGAGCGTGGCTCAGGCGAAACATGGGCTTGCGGTACAGGCGCTTGTGCCGTTGCAGTTGCCGCTTGTGAAAACGGTTTCTGTAAAAAGGGCGAAGACATCAAGATTAAGCTCAAGGGCGGCGATCTTATTATCAACTATACTGATGAAACGGTATATATGACAGGTAATGCGGAAAAAGTATTTGAAGGCGAAGTTGAGGTGTAATCGTGGAGATAACCGAACATAAGAAGAATAAAAAATATATATTTGTAACAGGCGGTGTCGTATCCGGTCTTGGCAAGGGTATCACAGCCGCATCTCTCGGCAGACTTTTAAAGGCAAGAGGGCTCAAGATTGTTGCTCAAAAGCTTGACCCGTATATCAATGTCGATCCGGGTACAATGAGCCCGTATCAGCACGGTGAGGTATATGTAACGGAGGACGGTGCAGAAACCGACCTCGACCTCGGCCATTATGAGCGTTTTATTGATGAGGACCTTAACAAGTATTCAAACCTCACAACAGGTAAGGTTTACTCAAATGTTCTTGAAAAGGAGCGTCACGGCGACTACCTCGGTAAGACAGTTCAGGTAATTCCTCACATCACAAATGAAATTAAGTCTTTTATCTACAATGTAGGTGAAAAGACTAATGCCGATGTTGTAATTACGGAAATCGGCGGTACGGTGGGCGATATCGAAAGCCAGCCGTTCCTTGAGGCTATCCGTCAGGTATCTCTTGAAGTCGGCAGAGAGAACAGCATCTTTATTCATGTAACTCTCGTTCCCTATATCAAGGGCAGTGAGGAACACAAATCAAAGCCGACACAGCATTCTGTAAAAGAGCTTCGTTCACTCGGTATCAATCCCGATATCATCGTTCTTCGTTGTGACGAACCTCTTGAGGAGAGCATTTTCAACAAGATTGCACTTTTCTGCAATGTAAAGCCGGATTGTGTAATCGAAAATATTACTCTCCCAACGCTTTATCAGGCACCTCTTATGCTTGAAAAGAGCAATTTCTCAAATGTTGTATGTCGTGAGCTCAATATTGTAACAGACAAAAAGCCTGACCTTTCCGAGTGGGAAGAAATGCTTAGCCGTATCAACAACCGTACAAAGAAATGTACGATTGCTCTTTGCGGTAAGTATGTTGCTCTCCATGACGCATATCTTTCTGTTGCAGAGGCACTTCGTCACGGTGGCTATGAAAATTCCGCCGATGTTGAAATCAAGTGGGTTGACTGCGAACTTCTCACAAAGTACAAGGTTGACGAGCTTCTCGGTGATGTTGACGGTATCCTCGTTCCGGGCGGCTTCGGTAACAGAGGTATCGAAGGTAAGATTATGGCTGCAAAATATGCCCGTGAGCATGATATTCCGTATCTCGGAATCTGCCTCGGTATGCAGACTGCAGTAATCGAATACGCAAGAGATGTTCTCGGCTATGCTGACGCCAACAGTGGTGAGTTTACACCCGAGGGCAAGCATAATGTTATTGACCTGATGCCTGAACAGGAAGGCATTGAGGATATGGGCGGCACAATGCGTCTTGGTGCATATCCGTGTGTTATCAATCCCGATTCGCTTATGGCTAAGGCTTACGGTCAGCATGAAATTTCAGAGCGTCACCGTCATCGTTATGAGTTCAATAACGATTTTAGAGAGGAAATTGAAAATGCAGGCATGAAGATTACAGGTACTTCACCTAACGGACTTCTTGTTGAGGCTGTTGAAGTTCCCGACAACCGTTTCTTCGTTGCTGTTCAGTATCATCCCGAATTCAAGTCACGCCCGAACCGTGCTCATCCGCTTTTCAGAGAATTTATTAAAGCATCACTTGAAAAGTAATTGATTTTTCCACTTAACTTTCAGATTTAAAGGACTGATTTTAATGAAGATTAACAGAAATTTTGACAATCTCGTTCCTAACTATCTTTTTGCAGATGTTGCAAAAAAGACAAATGCATATATTGCGGCTCATCCCGATAAAAAGGTTATCAAGCTTGGTATCGGTGATGTAACCCTTCCGCTTGCTCCTGTTGTTGTTGAGGCAATGAAAAAGGGCGCAGAGGATCTTGCTCACAAGGAAACCTTCAAGGGTTATCCCGATTATGAGGGCTACGAGTTCCTCAGACAGGCTATTTCAGATTATTACAAGAGCTTTGGTGTTGCAGTAGCCGCTGACGAAATCTTTGTATCAGACGGTGCAAAGTCGGACTGCGGTAACATAGGTGACATTTTCTCAAAGGATAATATTGTTCTCGTAACCGATCCTGTTTACCCCGTATATGTTGACTCAAACATTATGGCAGGCAGAGAAATTGTTTATGCTACATCAAATGAGGCAAACGGCTTTGCCGCTCTTCCTGATGAAAATGTAAAGGCAGACATCATCTACCTTTGCTCACCTAACAACCCGACAGGCTCTGCATACAATGCCGAACAGCTCAAGGCTTGGGTTGACTATGCTCTCAAAAACGATGCAATAATCCTCTACGATTCAGCTTATGAGGCATTCATCACAGAGGATCTCCCTCGTTCAATTTTTGCAATCGAAGGTGCAAGAAAGTGCGCAATTGAAATGTGCTCACTTTCAAAGACAGCAGGTTTCACAGGCACAAGATGCGGTTACACGGTAATTCCTAAGGAGCTTGAGCGTGACGGTCACAATATCTATGCAACATGGTACCGCCGTCAGGCAACAAAGTTCAATGGTGTTTCATGGCCTGTTCAGTGTGCTGCTGCCGCTGTATTCAGCGAAGAAGGTCAGAAGCAGATTAAGGAGAACATTTCTTACTATCAGGAAAATGCAAGAATTATCGCATCTGCTCTTGATGAACTCGGCATCTACTACACAGGCGGTAAGAACTCACCTTACATCTGGCTCAAGTGTCCGAATAATATGGGCAGTTGGGAATTCTTTGACCTCCTCCTCAACGAGGCAAATGTTGTAGGTACTCCGGGTGAGGGCTTTGGCGAAAACGGTGCCGGCTACTTCCGTCTTACATCATTCGGTGACAGAGAAAACACGATTGAGGCTGTTGAGAGAATCAAAAAGGTTCTCACAAACCTCTCAAAGTAATTTGATTGAATTCAGATTATTATATTGAATAAAACACACAGCGGATAACCCGAATTTTGAGGTTATCCGCTGTTCTTATACGGCGAGCCGCCCCTACGCAAAAAAAGGACATTCCATTTGGAATGTCCTTTTGATATCATATTATAATCAGAACTTAATCTTTTCAGCGATATAATCGTTGAGCTTGTCAATTGCAACTCTTTCCTGCTGCATTGTGTCACGGTCACGAACTGTTACACAACCGTCGTCAACAGACTCAAAGTCATATGTGATACAGAACGGAGTACCGATTTCGTCCTGTCTTCTGTAACGCTTGCCGATTGAGCCTGCGTCGTCATAATCAGTCATAAAGTCGGCTGAAAGCTGTTCATAAACCTTGCCGGCCTGCTCGTTGAGCTTCTTTGAAAGCGGAAGAACGCAAGCTTTGTACGGAGCAAGTGTCGGATGAAGTCTTAACACAACTCGTGTATCCTTTTCGTCAATAACTTCTTCATCGTAAGCCTCAACAACAAGAGCAAGGAAAAGACGCTCAACACCGAGTGACGGCTCAATAACATACGGAATGTACTTCTCGTTTGTTGTCGGATCAAAATACTCAAGTGTCTTACCGCTTGTTTTGCTGTGCTGTGTAAGGTCATAGTCTGTTCTGTCGGCAACGCCCCAAAGTTCGCCCCAACCGAACGGGAAGAGATATTCAAAGTCTGTTGTGGCCTTTGAATAGAAACAAAGCTCCTCTTTTGCATGGTCACGAAGACGGAGATTTTCTTCCTTAATATTGAGAGAATAGAGCCAGTCACGGCAGAAACCTCTCCAGTATTCAAACCATTCAAGGTCAGTGCCCGGCTTGCAGAAGAATTCAAGCTCCATCTGCTCAAACTCACGAACACGGAAAATAAAGTTACCGGGTGTGATTTCGTTTCTGAAAGATTTACCGATTTGTGCAACACCGAAAGGAACTTTCTTACGGCTTGTTCTCTGAATGTTAGAGAAGTTCACGAAAATGCCCTGAGCAGTTTCGGGACGAAGATAAATTTCATTCTTGCTGTCCTCTGTAACGCCCTGGAATGTTTTGAACATAAGGTTGAACTGACGAATGTCGGTAAAGTTGTGCTTGCCGCAGTTAGGACACGGAATCTCTTTTTCCTTGATGTAATTCATCATTTCTTCATTTGTCCAGCCTGCAACATTTGTGCCGTCAAAATCTTCAATAAGGTTGTCGGCACGGTGACGGGTTTTACATTCCTTACAATCCATAAGCGGATCAGAGAAACCGCCGAGATGACCCGATGCAACCCATGTCTGCGGGTTCATAAGAATTGCAGAGTCAAGACCTACATTATATTTGTTCTGCTGAACAAACTTTTTGAGCCATGCGTTTTTGATATTGTTTTTAAGTGCAACACCGAGCGGACCGTAATCCCATGTGTTTGCAAGACCGCCGTAAATTTCGGAGCCTGGGTAAACAAAGCCTCTGTTTTTACACAGGGCAACGATTTTATCCATGGTTTTTTTGCTGTTTTCCATAACTTAACCTCTCTTAACAGATAGATAGATAAAAATAACCATTAAAATAATACAATTATTTGCAACTGTTGTCAAGTAAAAACACCAAATGTTAGCGCATAACAATAGGTTTAAAACAAGAATTAGAAAAAATTTACAAACTTGCCAAAAACCACTTGTAAATGTGAGCATTTTGATATATAATGTAATTACTCGAAAATTGAGTAAAAAAAAGGAGGAATTAGCGATGAAAAAATCATCCAAGGTTCTCAGTTTGGTGCTTGCAGTTCTTATGGCTGTATCCTGTTTTTCAGGCTTGACCATATTCTCTGCATCAGCTGAAGAAACCGACACAAAAATCTATTTTGACGCATCTAATCTCCCTGCAGAGTGGGGAACAACAAAGACAGTATATTGTCACCTTTACGCTGTAGCTGGCGATGATTTACCTGAAACATCTTGGCAGGGTAAGGCAGAGAAATGTAAGAAGGATACTGCTACAGGTCTTTATTACTTCGATACTGCAAAATTGAAGTCAGCTGACGGCACAAATCACGGCGGTCTTAAAGACAACGCTGACTATGCTGTAATTTTCTCAACAATTGATACTAAATCACAGAGTCACCAGACCTGTAATGTAACACTCGGCAAGCCTTGTCTCGGCGACACAATTTACCTCACAGGCGGTACAGTTGAGAATACCGAAGATTCATCAAAGCGTGACTTTGCTGCAACATGGAAGAATAACAGCGATAACTACGGTCCAAAGGCTGCAATCACATCACTCGGTCATGTAACTGAGGGCAGATTCCCGATTTACCTTTCAAGAGCAGAAATGGTTGCACAGGCTATTTTCAACTGGGCTGTTAAGAATCCTAAAAACTACACTCCCGAAACTGTAGCTGACATTTGTGCACAGGTTGAGGCTGAGCCAATGGATGTTTACAACGCTTATGCTGAAATGTATGCAACAGAGCTTGCTGATCCTGCAGCTTATCCCGACTGTGCTCCGCTTACAACAGTAGCTACACTTCTCGGTGTTGATCCTTCAGGTACAACAGCTCCTGCAACAGAAGAACCTACAACTGTTGAGCCTACAACTGTTGAACCCACAACAGAACCCACTACAGAACCTGCAACAGAGCCTGCTGACGCAACACAGTATGTTGTAGCAGGTGTTGAGTCACTCACAGGTTATGAATGGCAGGGTTCTCCTGCACTCGCTCCCGAAAATGTAATGACAAAGAGCGGCGATGTTTATACAAAGACATTTACAGCTGTTCCGGTGGGCAAAAGCTATCAGCTCAAGGTCGTTGCAAACACAGGCGACGAGCAGAAGTGGATCGGTCTTGACGGTACAGACAACAATGTAACTTTCGATGTAGAAAGTGCTTGTGATGTAACTGTAACTTTCAATCCTGCTACAAACGAGATTGCTGTAACAGGTGACGGCGTTAAAATGGTTACAGACCTTGAAATCAACAGCATTACAGTTGTTGGTAACGGCGAAAACAGCTGGCTTAACGGTGTAGCATGGGGCGTTGACGCTGAAGTTAACCACATGACTCAGATTGCTGACAAGGTTTATCAGATTACATACACAGGTGTTGAATCTGCTGATGCTGCATACCAGTTCAAGTTTGCAGTTAACGACGATTGGGCTGCTAACTGGGGTCTTCCTGAGCAGAGCGCAGCTACTATAGGCGAAGATTTTGACCTTACATTCAATGGTGAAAATATGCTCCTTAACACAGTTTCTGCCGGTTATCCGGAAGATTCACTTGTTGATGTAACAATCACACTTGATCTTACTAAGTTTGATTATCCGTCACGCTCAGGTGCTAAGGCTAATATTAAGATTGACGGTAACCGTGTTCCGCTTCTCGGCGATGCTGACGGTGACTACTCAATTACAGTTGTAGATGCTACAACAATTCAGAAGATTGCTATCAACCTTATGAGTATTGCTGCTGATGATGCTAATGCATTCAAGACATGTGATGCTAATGAGGATGGCAGAATCTCAATCAAGGATGCTACTATCGTTCAGAAGTACATCGTTGGCGGTTACGAGACAGGCAATGTCGGTTCACCGATTTCTGTTGAATAATTAATCGCTGTTGATTAAATTCACAATTGCAATTTACCCCACAGGGTTTTCCTGTGGGGTTATTTTTTGCCGTAAAACAAGGAAATTTTGCCTATAAAGGTGCAAAGTGCAGTAATATGTGGTATAATCATAGTGTAGATGTTCCGCTTTACTCATACGGTGGGTTCGTTCTGAATTTAAGCAGAGTTATATTTTACTTAGACTCCAAGGAGCTGATGCTCTGCGTTAATTAAAAATGTTCAAAAAGAAAAGAGGCGAAGGATGTATGTATATTCATGATATTTCGAGAGATACTCTTACAACCGAAACATATCCGGGTGATCCCGAAACTGTTGTGACTCCGCTGAGAAGTATTGATGAAGATGACGAGTGCAATCTTTCGCAGATTTCTATGTGCGTTCATGCAGGCACGCATATTGACGCCCCTCTCCACTTTTGCCCTGACGGCAAAGGGATAACCGATTTAAGGCTCAACACTTTCTACGGAAAATGCACCGTAATAACGGTCAAGGGTGTGCTGACGGGCGAAGATATGGACAAGCTGTTGCCGTATTGCCGAAAACGCATACTCTTTCGTGGGAACGGCAAAACATACCTTTCACATTCTGCCGCAATTGTGCTTGCACAAAGCAGGGTGGTGCTTGTCGGTACGGATGCCGAGTCAATCGCACCTCCGTTTGATGAAGTTAAAACACATCTTGAACTCGGCAGAGCGGATATTGCCGTTCTCGAAAATCTCAATCTTTCGGGAGTGGCTGACGGCGAATATGATTTGTGTGCGTTTCCGATAAAGCTCGGCGGAGTTGAGGCGGCACCATGCAGAGCAATACTCTTTGAACAGGAAAAAGGATTAAACTAAGGTGATATTTATGGTAAAAATGGTAGTATTTGATCTTGACGGCACGCTTATGAATTCGCTTACCGATCTTGCTATAAGTGTGAACTACGGTCTGAAGCTTAACGGTCTTGAAGAAAAGCCGGTTGAAAATTATAAAACATATGTCGGAAACGGCAGAGAAATGCTCATCAGAAGGGCAATGGGAGATGCGTGGACCGACCACGAGCTTTTTGAAAAGGTCAAGGCTGATTACGACAGACACTATGCCGTTCATTGCAACGACCACACCGCCGCATATGACGGTTGTGCCGAAATGCTTGAAAAGCTTGCAGAAAAGGGTGTAAAAACAGGTGTGCTTTCAAACAAGCCGGATGAATTTGTTGACAAAATGCTAAAAAAAGCATTCCCAAATCACAAGTTTACTCAGGCATGGGGGCAGAAACCACAGTACAAGACAAAGCCCGAGCCTGATGCTCTGCTTGCACTCCTCGATATGAGCGGCGTAACTCCCGAAGAATGTTTCTATGTCGGTGACAGCGATGTCGATGTGTTTACGGCAAACAATGCGGGTGTAAAAATGGCAGGTGTTTCATGGGGATTCAGGGGAAAAAACGAGCTTATGAACGCAGGTGCGCCCTTTGTTGCAGACACAGCCGAAGAACTTTTTGACTACATTTGCAAATTTATATAATAGTATGAACAAGATAAACTATCAGAAAGAACTCGACAGGGTAATTGACAAAATAACGGGGGAGGGAAAAGTCCCAAAGCTGCTTTTGCATGTGTGTTGCGCCCCGTGTTCGTCATACTGCCTTGAGTATCTTTCAAAATATTTTGATATCACGGTCTATTTTTACAATCCGAATATTTCGATTGCGGATGAGTATAATTACCGCCTGAGCGAAGAAAAGCGTCTTGTGTCGCTTATGCCGTTTGAACATCCTGTAAAGGTGGTCGAGGGCGAATATTTGCCCAAGGATTACTTTGATTATGTTAAAGGTCTTGAAAATGAACCCGAGGGCGGAAAGCGGTGTGAAAAATGTTTCAGACTGCGACTTGAATCCTCTGCACGCTACGCAAAGGAACACGGCTTTGATTATTTCACAACCACGCTGACAATCAGTCCGCTGAAAAATGCGCAGTTGCTTAATGCAATCGGTGCGGAGCTTGGCGAGAAGTACGGCATTCCGTGGCTGTACAGCGACTTCAAAAAGCGTGAAGGCTACAAGCGTTCAATCATCCTTTCAAAAGAATATGACCTCTACCGCCAAAACTACTGCGGCTGCGTCTTTTCAAAAAGGGATAGTATGCAGAGAAAAAACTAATTAATATACCAAAAGACAAATCCCCGTCAGAAATTCTGACGGGGATTAATCGTGTTTGCAAATTATTTAACTGAGATTAACGCATATTAACTTGGGTGTTTTACACAACCGATTTGAGGTATTCGACAATTTCCTGCTGTGTACTCATTTCAAGCACCTTTTCGGTGACTTTGTCTGCCTCTTCTTTTGTCCATGTGGAAATTATTTTTCTCACATTGAGAACTGACGGAGCGGAAACGCTGAATTCTGTGAGTCCGAATGAAATAAGCAACGGAATCATCAGCTTGTTTGCGGCAGCCTCACCGCACATTCCGACTGAAATGCCGTTCTGAACACCGCACTCAATTGTGCGCTTAATCATTCTGAGAACGCTTGGCTGGAGGGGAGAGTAGAGGTAAGACACATCGTTGTTGCCTCTGTCACAAGCCATTGTGTAGCCTGTAAGGTCATTTGTGCCGATGCTGAAGAAGTCTGCCTCTTTTGCAAGCATATCTGCGATAACTGCCGCAGACGCTGTTTCAACCATAACACCAACCTGAATGTTTTCGTTGAAATTTATGCCCATATTGCGTAAATTGGCTTTGCATTCTGCGACAAGCTTTTTGCCCTCACGAAGTTCATCCATAGTTGTGATGAGCGGGAACATAATCTTGATGTCACCGAATGCGCTTGCACGCAAAATGGCTTTAATCTGTGATTTGAAAAGTTCACGGTTTTTAAGGCAATATCTGATTGCACGGAATCCCATGAACGGATTTTCTTCTTTTTCAAGTCCAAGGTACGGAATGTCCTTGTCACCGCCGATATCAAGTGTTCTGATAATCAGCGACTTGCCCTTTAAGATAAGAGCCGCCTTTTTGTAGGCCTCAAACTGTTCGTCCTCTGTCGGAATTGAAGTTCTGTCCATGAACAGAAACTCTGTTCTGAAAAGTCCGACACCCTCGCCGTCTGCATCAACTGCCTTGACAGCGTCTTCGGGTTTTCCTATGTTGCAGAAAAGTTCATAAGCTTCTCCGCTTGCGGATTTTGTTTCTCGTCCCCTGTAATTTTCAAGCTCTTTGCGTTCTGCAAGAAAAGCGTCACGCTTTTTGGAGTATTCTGCAACTGTGTTATCATCCGGATTAACAATTACAGCACCCTCACTGCCGTCAACTACAACTGTGTCGCCGTTTTTCAGGCTTGATGCGACACCCTCAACACTGAGTACGGCGGGAATCTCAAGCGCTCTTGCAAGAATTGCAGAGTGGGAAGTTGTTCCGCCTGTTTCAGTAATAATGCCTGCTATGTTTTCTTTTACAATACCTGCCGTAACAGAAGGAGTAAGCTCCCTTGCAACAAGCACAGTGCCTTTTGGCGCATCGCTTACTTTAATTTCGTTTACTCCGAGAAGAATGCCGAGAACACCACTCTTGATATCTCTGACATCAGCCGCACGCTGTTTTGTAAGCTCATCGTCAGCTGCCGAGAACATTGCAATAAACATATCGCACATATGCTCAAGAGCAGATTCCGCACATTGACCGTCTGCAATCAGCTTTTCAATTTCACCGCTGAGATACGGATCTTTGATAATCTGAATGTGACCTGCAAGAATTTCTGCCTCTTTTTCACCGGCTGAACTGCGAAGATTTTCTGCCTGTTTTTCAGTATTGTAGCAAAAAGCATCTACTGCTGCCTTAAAACGCTGTGACTCTGCCTCAGTATCCGTTACTGTTCGTGGAGTGTATTCAAGCGAATGTTCTTCAATAAGCATTACCTTACCGATTCCGATACCCTCGGATGCGGCTGTTCCGTGTAGCATAATCTTCACCTCTTGTAACTGGTCTGTCGGGGCCATTATTCGCCAAGACCGCTCTCAATGAGCTGTACTGCCTCTGCAAGTGCCTCGTTTTCGTCAGCACCGTCGCAAACAACTTCAATTTCACTGCCGCACTTGATGCAAGCCGCAATAATGTTGAGGAGGCTCTTTGCGTTGTACTGATTGCCGTTGAATTTGATTGTTACATCACAGCTGTATTTGCCCATAGCTGTTGCAAAAACCGATGCCGGACGCATATGAAATCCCTGTGCATTTGTGAGTACGAGCTCTTTTGATACCATAATAAAATCTCCTTTATAAAATAAATTTGTGTTTTGAAGTTTTGAATCTAATGTCGTGAAAGTTCTTTGAGTTTTGAGGGGTGGCACCGGCTTTTACACCGGTGCCGAGGAACAAAACATTTCAAAAAACGGGTAATAGCAAATTAATTATTTTTTAATCGGTCTTTTGAGAAGTGCAAGCATAAGCATTGTAACTACTGCACCGATTGCAAGAGCAAGGAGGTAGAAATACCATGTACCCTGCATTGTTGCGAATACGAAGATACCGCCGTGAGGAGCCATAAGCTTACAGCCAAAGAGAGCTGAAAGTGCGCCTGCTACTGCAGAACCAACGATACATGAAGGGATAACCTGAAGCGGATGACCTGCTGCGTAAGGAATTGCACCTTCTGTGATAAATGAAAGTCCCATTATATAGTTTACGGGAGCATTCTTTCTTTCTTCGTCTGTCCAACGATTCTTGAAGAATGTGTTTGAAAGAGCGATTGCGATTGGAGGAACCATACCGCCGATCATAACTGCTGCCATAATGATGTATGCCTGATCGTCTGCGTTTGCAAGGTTAAGTGTTGCGAATGCATAAGCTGCCTTGTTGAAAGGACCGCCCATGTCGATAGACATCATACCTGCGAGGAGCGCACAGAGCGGAACCATCATTGCAGGGTTAGAGGCAATAGCGTTAAGGCCGTTTGACATACCTGAGTTAATCATACCCATGAACGGGTTGACTGCGCACATTACAACGAGAATACCGCCGAGTCCGAGAAGCGGATAGATGAGAACGGGCTTGATACCCTCAAGAGCCTTAGGCATCTTATCGCACATTTTTTCAATACCGAGCATTAAGTAACCGCCTACGAAACCTGCAAGCAAGCCGCCGAGGAAGCCTGACGGAACTGTTTCTGCAGCGGCAGGATCCATAAAGGTTGCGCCTGATGTTGCAAGGAAACCGCCTACAAGACCAACGAGAAGACCGGGACGGTCTGCAATTGACATTGCGATAAAGCCGGAAAGGATAGGAACCATAAGGTTAAATGCCACACCGCCGAGTGTCTTAAACCATGCGGCTGCAGGAGTTACCGTACCGAATGCACTGCCAACCTCCTGTGCGTTAACACCGCATGCAATATCAATGAGGAATGCGATTGCAATGAAGATACCGCCTGCTACAACGAACGGGAGCATATGTGATACACCGTTCATAAGGTGACCGTAAGCGCCGCCTCTCTTCCTTGGAGCATCTGCAGAACCGCCTTTGTGATGATATACTGGAACTTCTTTGTTTACAATCTTGTTGATAAGCTCTTCCGGCTTATGAATACCGTCTGAAACGGCACACTGTAAAACGGGCTTGCCGTCAAAACGGGCAAGATTTATTGTGATGTCAGCGGCAATGATGATACCGTCACAATTTGCAATTTCTTCTTCGGTAAGCACATTCTTTGCACCGCCCGAACCGTTTGTTTCAACCTTAATCGGAATGTTAAGACTGTCGCCGGCTTTCTGGAGTGATTCAGCCGCCATATAAGTATGAGCAATACCTGTTGGACAAGCTGTGATAGCAAGAACTCTGTAACCCTTCTTTGCAGGAACTTCTGCCTTTGGTTCATCGGGGAACTTCTCTTTTTCTCTTGCGTCAATAATCGAGATGAATTCTTCCGGAGTTTTTGCGGCTTTAAGCTTTGCGGTAAAATCTTCATGCATCAAAAGCTGCATAAGTCTTGCAAGAACTTCAAGATGAACATCACCGTCTGTTGTTGCGGCAATCATAAAGAGCAGCTTACAGGGCTTACCGTCGGGCGAGTCATAATCAACACCGTCTGGAACTGTGATAGCCGTGAGGGCGGGAGCTTTTACAGCTTCGCTCTTGGCATGGGGAATTGCAACCTCCATACCTACAGCTGTTGTGCCGAGTTCTTCACGGTTGAGGATTCCCTCTTTGTAGGCTTTAACATCCTTGAGGTTTCCGCACTTTTCATGTAATGAAACAAGTTTGTCAATTGCTTCGCTCTTGTCGGCAACTTTAACGCCGAGAGCAATACCCGATTTTTTTAATAAATCTGTGATACGCATATTTTTCTCTCCTTTTTAATTAAAATTTTGCAAGCAATTCATTTATTTTTTCTTTTGTGGCAAGTCCGTCAAGAAATGCCGTTGCATTTCCGCACACACTGCCCAATTTCAGCGCATAGGGGTAGCTTTTTGTTTTTTCATATCCTGCCACAAAGCCTGCTACCATTGAGTCGCCCGAACCGACCGTGTTAATTACCTTTTCTTTGAGGACTCCTGCTTTGTGCCTTTTTCCAAATTCGTCAATGAGCATTGCTCCGTCACCGCCGAGTGAAATCAGAACATTTTTTGCACCGAGTTTCTGCAACTCTTTTGCATACTTTTCAATATCATCCTCGGTGTTGATTTCAACTCCGAACATTTCGGAAAGCTCCTGTCTGTTCGGCTTGATGAGGAACGGCTTGTACTTGAGTGCGTTGAGTAAAAGTTTTTTTGTTGCGTCAACTACAATTCGTACATCCTTGCCCTTGATTCTTTCAAGGATTCTTTCGTAAACATCATCAGGCATCGTATTCGGAATGTTTCCTGCAATTACGATTGTGTCGCCGTCGGATATTCTGTCGATTTTTGAAAACAGCCTTTCAAGTTCGCCTTCACTTATGTGAGGTCCCTGACAATTGATTTCTGTTTCAACGCCGGCTTTGATTTTTATGTTGATTCTTGAAATTCCACTTTCAAGCTTAATAAAGTCGGTGATAATCCTGTCGTTGCGAATACCCTTTTCAATGGCGTCACCCGTAAAGCCTGCAACAAATCCGAATGCCGTACTTTCAAGATCAAGCTCTGCAAGTACGCATGAAACATTGATTCCCTTACCTCCGTAGTAATATTCTTCGGCGGTTGTTCGGTTTGTTATTCCCGGAACAAGCGAATCAAGTCTGACAATGTAGTCAATTGACGGATTAAGCGTTACGGTGTAAATCATTTTTTACCTCCTTTATCACCGTTACCTGCGAAAAGTCCGGCGTAGGCAGTTTGTCGGTGATTATACAACATTTTTGCAGAGGGGCAAATGTTACGGAATACACCCTGCGAAATTTTGAATGGTCTGCAAGAACAAATGCCATATAAGATTTGTTGATTGCCGTTTCTTTTATAAGACCTTCTTCAATGTCGGGGGTTGTGAATCCCGAACCGATGTCAATTCCGTTTGCTCCCATAAAAGCTTTTGTAAAGTTAAAGCAGTTTATGCTTTTTATTGCTTCGGCACCCACAACAGCCTCGGTAAGCGGTTTTATTTTTCCGCCTACTATATATGTCTGCATACCCTTGTGGATAAGCATTCTGGCGTGTGTTATGCCGTTTGTAACATATGTTGCGTTTGTATTTGTAATGTGGTCAACAAGCTTTAATGTTGTTGTTCCTGCGTCAATATAAACAAAGTCAGAGTCATGGATAAGCTTTGCACAGTATTCTGCAACCGCATCTTTTTCATCGCTCATAACGGTTTCACGATTGCTTACCGCATCTTCAAAAACACCCTCGTTTCTGGTGATTGAAGTTGCACCGCCGAAAACCTTTGTGAGCTTTCCCATCTCATCAAGAGCAGAAAGGTCTCTTCTTATTGTTGACTCGGATGAGTCAAGCAACTTTGTTAATTCCGACACCGTGACCGAATTTTTTTCTTCGAGCAAATCAAGTATTGCACGATATCTGTCCTGTGTAAGCATTATCCTCACCTCTTGACTTATATTATAACACCCGTTTTTTAAAAGTCAAGCAAAATCGGTCAAAAAAATTCAAAAAAATTTAAAGACAGCAAAATTAGCTAACAAAAAAAGTGTCGAGCGTTATTTAAAAACAGTATAATTTTACCGTTTTTGCAATTAAAATTGGTATTTTTGTTTTTCTTCATTCAAAATCAGTCAAATTAATTATTTTGACTATAATTCTTTTAGCGTGTTGACTGCAAGGTGTTTTTATACTACAATATTAATCGTTGTGTACAAAAAAAGCCTGCAAGTTTTTTGCAGGCTCAAAACGACGGAATCACGCATTTATATTTTTTGTTTTTTATGTTTTTTTATACATATATATGTAATATGTCATTCTGACAAATCTTCAATGACTGTGATTTTTCGTTTTTCGGAGATTATAATATTTTCCTCATTCATCTTTTTTATTTCACGCATCATTGCACTTCGGTCAACAGAAAGGTAATCTGCAAGGTCGGAAAGAGGGAGAGGAAGATAAAAGGTGTTTTTTCCTTTTTCGGTTTTAATGTATTCAAAAAAAGTCAAAAGCTTGCTCCTCAGCGTCTGCTGACAGAGAATGTCTGTGTGAGCAAGACTTTTTTTATGAGATTTTTTGATGTATGCACTTATAATCCGCTGGTGTTTACTGCAATGCTTTTCACAACAGGTTGTAAATTTTGAGTATTTCACGAAATCAATTTTGCAGTTTGTTTTGGCACTCAGATAAAAAATTCTGTTGTCTGATTCGGGTACAATGCAGGTGACGATTATGTCGCCCTTTTCATAAAAAGAAATAATTCTCCGCTGATTTTCGGCATTGTCGGTTGTCAGATAAACAGTTCCTTCTTTTATGATGCAAATTGTGTCATTTTCGGGTGAATATGTAGTTATGATTTCACCCCTTTTATACTCTCTTTCAATAGGTTTAAAACACTCGTTTATCCCGATGAAATCTGATTTTTTAAGCTTTGCACCGCCTATTTCTTCTATCATTTGCAACACTCCATAATGTGTGGCGTTTTTTATCTTACCACAAGATATAGTATAGTATATCACATAATTGTTGCCTGTGCAACAGTATTTATATTGCAATTATTGTATAATTGGTCTTGCATTGCAGGGATAGTTTGGTTCCTTGCAATTTTATTACATAACGCATTTTTTAAACGGCGTTATTGAAAAATTTATTTTTTTATTCGGATTAACAGATATAGGATATTTTTACCAAGGAAGTACCGCAAAATAATAAAAAGGGGAAGGATTATGAGAATTATTAAGCGTAACGGCTCAGAAGAAGATTTCAACATTGAAAAAATTATTAATGCCGTTAAAAAAGCAAACGGTTCGGGGGAACACAAGTTCCTTACAGACGAACAGATTGAGGATGTTGCCGACTATGTTGAATATAAGTGCAACAAAATCAGTAGAGCAGTGTCCGTTGAAGAAATTCAGGATATGGTTGAGGATCAGCTCATGGCAAAGGGTGCGTTTGAGCTTGCAAGAAGATATGTGCGTTACCGCTACAACCGCTCGCTCGTTCGTAAGGCAAACACTACCGATAACAGGATTCTTTCGCTTATTGAGTGCAACAACGAAGAAGTAAAGCAGGAAAATTCAAATAAGAACCCTACCGTCAACAGCGTTCAGCGTGACTATATGGCTGGTGAGGTCAGTCGTGACCTTACAAGAAGAATGCTTTTGCCGGCTGATATTGTTGAGGCTGATAAGGAAGGTATTATTCACTTCCACGATTCGGACTATTTTGCACAGCATATGCACAACTGCGATCTTGTAAACCTTGAGGATATGTTGCAGAACGGTACCGTTATCAGCGATACGCTTATTGAAAGACCGCACAGCTTTTCAACGGCGTGTAACATTGCAACTCAGATTATTGCACAGGTTGCAAGTAACCAGTACGGCGGTCAGAGCATAAGCCTTGCTCATCTTGCACCGTTTGTTCAGGTTTCCCGTGAGAAAATCCGCAGAGAAACTCTTGCGGAAATCGAAGAACTCGGTGTTCATCCCACAGAAGAGAAAATCAACGATATCGTTGAGCAAAGACTTCGCAAAGAAGTAAACCGTGGTGTTCAGACCATTCAGTATCAGGTTGTTACTTTGCTCACAACAAACGGTCAGGCTCCGTTTGTAACCGTGTTTATGTATCTTAACGAGGCTAAAAACGAGCAGGAAAAGCACGACCTCGCCATGATTATTGAAGAAACTCTCAAACAGCGTCACAAGGGCGTAAAAAATGAAAAGGGTGTATGGATTACACCTGCGTTTCCAAAGCTTATTTATGTGCTTGAGGAGGATAACATAACAGAGGACAGCAAGTATTGGTATCTTACGGAGCTTGCTGCAAAATGTACCGCAAAGAGAATGGTTCCCGACTATATCTCGGAGAAGGTTATGCTCCAAAGCAAAATTGATAAAAACGGTGAGGGTCATTGCTTTACCTGTATGGGTTGCAGAAGCTTCCTTACTCCTTATGTTGACGAAAACGGCAAGCCGAAATATTACGGCAGATTCAATCAGGGTGTTGTGACTGTAAATCTTATTGATATCGGACTCAGCGCAGGCAAGGATCTTGATAAATTCTGGAAGATTTTTGACGAGAGAATGGAACTTTGCCACAGAGCATTGCAGTGCCGTCACGAGCGTCTTACAGGCACTCTTTCGGATGCCGCTCCTATTTTGTGGCAGTACGGTGCTTTGGCAAGACTTAAAAAGGGTGAGAAAATTGACAAGCTTCTCCATGGCGGTTATTCAACGCTTTCACTCGGTTATGCAGGTCTTTGGGAGTGCGTTTACAGCCTTATCGGCAAAAAGCTCACAGAAAAAGAGGGCAAAGAACTCGGTCTTGAAATTATGCAGAAGCTAAACGACTATTGTGCAAAGTGGAAAAAAGAGGAAAACATCGATTACAGCATCTACGGCACTCCTCTTGAAAGCACAACATATAAGTTTGCAAAGTGTCTTCAAAAGCGTTTCGGCATTATCAAGGGCGTAACAGATAAAAATTACATCACTAACAGCTATCATGTTCATGTTACTGAAAATATTGACGCATTCAGCAAGCTGAAGCTTGAATCCGAATTTCAGGCTTTGTCACCGGGCGGTGCAATCAGCTATGTTGAAGTTCCAAATATGCAGGATAACATTCCCGCTGTTTTACAGGTTATCAAGTTCATTTACGATAACATTATGTATGCAGAGCTTAACACAAAGAGCGACTACTGTCAGGTTTGCGGTTATGACGGAGAAATCAAGATCGTTCACGATGACGGCAAGCTTGTGTGGGAGTGTCCTAACTGCGGCAACCGTGATCAGGATAAGATGAATGTTGCAAGAAGAACCTGCGGATATATCGGAACTCAGTTCTGGAATCAGGGCAGAACTCAGGAAATTGAGGAAAGGGTGCTTCACCTTTGATGAATTACGGAGAAATTAAACTCTGCGATATTGCAAACGGTGAGGGAGTAAGAGTATCGCTCTTTGTATCCGGCTGTACGCATCATTGCAAAAACTGTTTTAATCCGCAGACATGGAGTTTTGATTACGGCGAACCTTTTACAAAAGAGGTTGAGGATAAAATTCTCAAAGAGCTTGAACCGTCATATATTGACGGCTTGTCATTGCTCGGCGGAGAACCCTTTGAACCTTCAAATCAAAGAGCCTTAGTGCCGTTTTTAAAGCGTGTCAGAGAAAAATATTCCGACAAAACAATTTGGTGTTATTCGGGCTATTTGTTTGACAAGGAGCTTCTTTCCGACAGCAGAGCAAGGTGTGAATGTACGGATGAAATGCTTTCAATGATTGATGTGCTTGTTGACGGTGAATTTGTTGAGGCTCTTCACGATATAAGCCTTGCGTTCAGAGGCTCGTCAAATCAGCGTATTATAGATGTAAAAGCGTCACTCAAAGAAAATAAAATAATTCCCCACAAGCTTATGAAAAGGGGAGTGTAATAAAAAGCGACAGCCGTAAAACTGTCGCTTTTTGTAATATTATTGAATTATTGCGTGGAATGTTGTTGATTTTGTAAGGCAAATAGTGTAAAATTATAGCATACTATTTATAGAATATTATGCAAGGAGCGATTATATATGGTATGTAAAAATTGCAATCACGAAATTGACAACGGAGCAATGTTCTGTACTTACTGCGGAACACCTGTTGAGCAGACTCCAGAGCCTGAAACACAGCCTGTTGAAAATGCTTCAACCGAAGATGCTGCACAGAACCCTTACGAGAATGTGCAGACTGCACAGCCTGAGGTTGATAACGCACAGCCGACTGCCGACAGTCAGCCACAGCAGAATCCGTATTCTCAGCAGTACGGTCAGCCAAATCAAACTTATTATCAGCAACCGCAGCCTAACAAAACTTCATACGGTCAGCAGTTTACAAACTCACCTAACAATGATTACGGCTCAAATCAAAGCAAGTACGGCAATCAATATCAGAGCTACAACAACGGCTATAATCAGCAGTACAACACGCAGTATCAGCAGACATACAACTCACAGCCTGTACCGCCCGTTGCACCGCCATACGGTACTCCGGATACTCAGCCTGTAAGCATAGGCGGTTGGATCGGCGTTATGCTTTTAACCTGTCTGCCGATTGTAAACCTCATTATGCTCTTTGTCTGGGCATTCAGCTCATCAACAAAGAAGTCACTCAAAAACTACGCAAGAGCCGCTCTTATCCTGGCTCTTATCGGAGTTGTGCTTGTGGTAGTTGTTTCAATTATTCTTGCAGTCTGCGGTATCAGTATCTTCAACGAATTTTCCCGTTCAGGATATTACTATCATTAAATTTAACGGTGAATCGCTGTACCAAATTTGTACAGACAGCTTTATAATGTCAAAAACAAAGTTTACCGATACAAAAAAAATCCCTGTCCATAACGGACAGGGATTTTCATTTGCATTATAAAAAAGTTTTAGAGTTGTGAAGCTCGGCTCTTCTAATGTCAAGCCTCGTTGTTCTCCGCTATTCCTAAAATAACTTCCACTCGTCTAAGCCGGTCGTTATTTTAGGGCTGCGAACCTCGGCTCTTCTATTAATCAAAGAATTTGCTGTGGATAGCGCTTACAGCCTTGTCAGCGTCTGCTGAATCAATAAGAACCGAAACCTTGATTTCGCTTGTGCTGATCATCTGGATGTTGACCTGAGCGTCATAAAGAGCCTCAAACATCTTTGTAGCAACGCCTGCGTGGCTTTCCATACCTGCGCCGACAATTGAAATCTTAGCTACCTTATCGTCATAGAGAATTTCCTCTGCACCGAGGTTCTCTGTGTATTCTTTCATAAGAGCAACAGCCTCTTCGCCTCTGTTCTTGGCAACTGTAAAGCTGATGTCCTTCTTGCCGTCATGACCGATTGACTGAAGAATAATGTCAACATTGATATCTTTAGCAGAAAGCTTTGAGAACATCTTAAAAGCAAGACCTGGGATATTCGGAACACCCATAACAGAAATTCTTGCAACATCTGTATCTTTAGCAACACCGCTGATTAACATTTTTTCCATTTTAGTTTTCTCCTTTACAATTGTACCCGAAGCCTTTGTCATACTTGAAAGCACTTCAAGCTCGATATTATATTTTTTAGCCATTTCAACCGAACGGTTGTTAAGAACCTGAGCACCGAGTGTAGCAAGCTCAAGCATTTCGTCATAAGAGATTTCCTGAAGCTTCTTAGCGTTCTTAACCTTTCTCGGATCAGCTGTGTAAACACCCTCAACATCGGTGAAAATCTGACAGAGATCAGCGTGCATTGCAGCCGCAATAGCTACGGCACTTGTGTCTGAACCGCCTCTGCCGAGTGTTGTAATATCGCCGTATTTTGAAATGCCCTGGAAGCCTGCAACGATTACAATGTTCTTCTTGTCAAGCTCTTTCTTAATTCTGTCAGGCTCAACTTTTCTGATTCTTGCGCTTGTGTGAGCAGAAGTGGTATTGAAACCTGCCTGCCAGCCAAGAAGAGAAACAGCGTGGTAACCGAGCTTTTCGATTGCCATTGCAAGAAGTGAAATAGAAATCTGCTCGCCTGCGGCAAGAAGCATATCCTTTTCTCTTTTTGAAGCCTTTGGATTGATTTCGTTTGCCTTTTCAATGAGATCGTCTGTTGTGTCGCCCTGAGCGGATACAACAACTACAACATCATTGCCCTTTGCGTAAGTGTCTGTTACGATTGATGCAACATTCATTACTCTTTCGGCATTGGCAACAGAGCTGCCGCCAAATTTCTGAACTATCAAACTCATGTACTTAATACTCCCTCTGTAAAATTATAAATCAGCCACACGGATACTTGAAAGTACCGAAACACCGTCAGCCTCAAGCTGAGCAATCTTCTCGGCAAATTCGTTGTACGGCATAGCCTTGACAACAAATGCTTTTTCGTCGGCAGGTGCGTCAGCCTTATTGATTACTGTTACCTCACCAAATAATTTTTCTGCCTTTTCTGCAACATTACTGCCGTTTGCACGAACATACATGGCACGGCTTGACTCCTCCCAAGGAAGAATGTTTTTGCCGTTGCCGTCTGCCCAGTAAAGGAACTTTCTTGTCTTGAGGTGCTTACAGCAGTCGATTACATCGGCTACAACTGCGCTTGCTGTAGGAAGCTTGCCTGCACCCTTGCCGTAGAATACTACATCGCCTGTGCAGTCGCCTCTTACCATAATGCCGTTGAACTCATAGTCAATGTTAGCAAGCTGGCTCTTGTTCGGAACGAGCATAGGAGCAACGATAATGTCAATCTTGCTGTCCGCAAGACGCTTAACACTGCCGATAAGTTTAATTACGCAATGGAAAGCCTCAGCGTATCTTACATCTTCAAGTGTAATTTTTGTAATGCCCTCTGTATGTACAGAGTCGGGATAAACATGCTTTCCGTATGCAAGAGATGCAAGAATACAAATCTTACGGCAAGCATCGTGACCTTCGATATCAGCGGCAGGATTTCTCTCGGCAAAGCCAAGCTCCTGAGCAAGCTTGAGCGCATCGTCAAACTGCATACCGTCTTCAATCATCTTTGTAAGGATAAAGTTTGTTGTACCGTTAAGAATACCGGCAATCTCGTCAACATTGTTTGCAACAAGACACTGGCTCATCGGGCGGATAATCGGAATACCGCCGCCTACCGATGCTTCAAAGAGGAAGTTTGTGTTTGTTTCCTTTGAAATTTCAAGGAGTTCTGCACCGTGAGCGGCAACAAGCTCCTTGTTTGAAGTAACAACACTCTTGCCTGCTTTAAGACATCTCTTTACAAAGTCATAAGCAGGATTAAGACCGCCCATAACTTCAACAACAACTCTTATTTCGAGGTCGTTGATGATATCTTCAAAGTTTTTTGTGAATCTGTCTGCAAGCGGGCTGTCGGGAAATTCACGAAGGTCAAGAATCTTCTTGACATAAACCTCTTCACCGATGCTTGCATAAAGCTTCTGTTTGTGTGTTGTAAAGATTTCGGCAACGCCCGAACCTACAACACCGTGACCCATAATTGCTATTGAAACCATATCTAAAAACCTTTCCTTTCGAGTTTTTGGTTTTAACCTGTTATTTTATTCTGCGGCAGGGGGAGCTTCCTCACCGCCACCTGACGATTCACCGCCTCCGGAGCTTTCGCCTCCGCCTGAGGATTCCCCTCCGCCTGAAGGTTCTCCGCCTGAATTATCTCCTCCACCGGAAGGTTCTCCGCCTGAATTATCTCCTCCGCCTGAGGTGTCGCCGCCTGAAATATCTCCTCCGCTGTTGCTTGTGTCGCCGCCGTAATTGCTACCGCTGTTGTCACCGCCGTAATTGGGGTCGTAGTAGCTTGAGGAGTCTGAAACATCTGAGCCGTATTCATAGTTACCGCTGTAATATGAACCTCCCGAACTCGGCATATTGTCCTCGGTGTAGTAGCCAACATATCGTCCCGAAATATTATCTGTTGAAACAATAAGTCCCGTTGTAGGATTATATGTTGCCTCAATCAGGTTATCGGATATCTTATATTCCTTGTTTTCTTTGCCTTTAAGGTACTTGCCCATAACATTTGCAAAGAATTTTGTTGCCGTTGTTCTTCCGCTGTAGGAAATGGTTTCAGGTTTATCAAAACCGCACCATGTAGCCATTACGGCATATGGTGAACATCCGCAGAACCATGAATCCTTATCGTCATCGGTTGTACCTGTTTTGCCGATAATGTCCCAGCCTGAAATCTGAGCGTAATGTGCGTTTGTGTGAGCACTGTTTGTAACATTGTAGTGAAGCAGTCTGTTCATGATTCCTGCTGTTTCGGCTGAATAAGCCTGTTTCGGAACTGCGTCACGGTTATCAATGATTATGTTGTCCTCTGAGTCGGTTACATAGTAGTATGTGTACGGTTCGTAGTAAAGACCGCCGTTGCCGAGATATGTGTAAGCAGCCGCCATTTCTCTTACTGTAACACCGCCGTTCATACCGCCGATTGAAAGAGCACCCGTATTCTGTGCATCCTGTTCCGTAAGATTCTTGAATCCCATTTTTGTAACAACCTGCTGATATGCAACGCTCGGACCGCCGATAAGCTCCATGGTCTGAGCGGCTGTTGCGTTTGATGACCACTCGATTGCATCGGGAAGACTCATATTGCCGTTGTAGTAGCCGTATGCGTTGTTAGGACCCGAAACAAGCTGACCGCTTTCATTTGTACGATAGTTGTCAAGCGGTTCATCGAGAACCATTGATGAGAAATAAAGCTTCTTTGATTCGATTGCATAAGGGTAAACAACAACAGGTTTGATTGAAGAACCCGGCTGAAGTACGGAGTTGTAGGATCTGTCCCAGCTGAGAGCTCCCTCTTTTTTTGTTGAAGAACCGACTGTTGCAATTACTCTGCCGTCATATCCCATAATTGTTGACGCAATCTGAAGGTCGGAATCATTTGATTTATCAATATTGAGTGCCGCATTTTCAAGGTAGGTCTGAGCCTTTTCATCCATTGCACAGTAGATTTTAAGTCCCTCTGTGTAAAGCTTTGAAGATGCCGCAGATTCGCTTATGTTGTAATATTCTGCAATGTCCTTTTGAAGATCACGAAAGACCTGATCAATATACCAGTTCTGAACATCAGCCTCGTCATCATCGTCATCGTCATCGGATGCCTGCCAGCCGACAAATGTCATTGTGGCACTTTCTTTCATAGCCGCATCAAATTCGTCTTTAGAAATTTTTTTCTGATCATACATTTCATTGAGAACGATTTCACGGCGCTCCTTGTTGTTTTCGGGGAAAACAAGCGGATTCCATCTTGACGGGTTTTGTGTAATTCCCGCAATTGCCGCACATTCTGCAATTGAACAGTCCTTTATGCTCTTGCCGAAGTAAAGCTGAGCCGCCGATTCAACACCCTGACAGTTATTGCCGAAGTTTACAACATTGAGGTAGGCTTCAAGAATCTGATCCTTTGTATATTCCTGCTCAAGCTTTAGTGCCTTTGTGATTTCACGAAGCTTTCTTGTAATTGAAACCTCGTTGTCATCTGTAATGTTCTTAATGAGCTGCTGGGTGATTGTTGAACCGCCGTATGAGTCCGAACCGGTTGCAAGATTTGCAACGGCGGAAAGTGTTCTGCCCCAGTCAACACCGTTGTGGTCAAAGAAACGCTTGTCCTCAATTGCGACTACCGCATCTTTCATTGCCTGAGGAATATCCTGATTGTCAACCCAGATTCTGTTCTCGGTATCGTATAGTTTCTGATACTCCTTAAATTCCTTTGTATCCTCATTCTGAATATATATTCGGCTTGTCTGGTTCATAGACTTTGCCTTGAGGTCGATGCCCGTAGGCTCGGACGCAATGGTGAAAATGTAGACAGCAAGTGAAATGCCCGTAATAAGCAGAGCAACCAGGCATACCGAACAAACGGTAATCAGGAACTTGCCAAAACCCCTGAAAAATCTTTTTACACCTCCGTCAGCTTTTTCGGATAATTCATTTTGCTGAATATCCTTCTTATACTGACTGATGTCAGTTTCACGCTTGTTTCGCATATTATCTCCTTTATCAATTCACAATTTACGGTTAAACGAACAACCGTCGGTTTGTAATTTGTCTGAGTGATTTGCACAAACGCAGTGCGCCGGCTGTAATACATAAATTATATAATAACATATATGTTCAAAATTACAAGCAGAAATACTCATTTGATTATTATATCACCTGAAAAGAAAAAAATAAATATATTAATGCAAATTTCTCTTAAAAAATATGCAGAATTAAGGCGGCCTTTTGGTTGGAATTTTATAAAAATGATGAATATAACCGTTGGTTCGGGAAAAAATAAAAGTAAAAACTGACGGAAAGAGTGCTGTAATATGAAAAAAATAGTTGGATTAACAGGTGTGATTCTGATTGCGTGTATGATGATAAGCTCGCTTTTTGCTCCCGTGAATTCTGCGGAAAACACCTCTGCAACAGGCAATTATTCGTCGTCGCAGAATAACGGTACAACGGAAGGCGACTACATCATAAAAGCCGAAAAAGGGTACATTGTAGTGTACAAAAAAGGCGATGACAAAGCGTATCTGACAACCGACTGCAGAGTATCAAATCTTCCGAAAGGCGACGCACTTTACCTTGAAAAAGGAATTGAAATAAAGGGGAAAGAAAACCTTATGAGGGCTCTTGAGGACTATTGCAGTTAAAGGCTTAATGGTAAGATAATTCTTCATATATATTGACTTTTCTGTGCTTTTATATTGACTTTTCTGTGCTTTTGGAGTAAAATCAGACTGATATGCCATAAAGTATGGAATCAGGTGCAGAATTTGCCGTAAATTTTTCAAAATAATGAAATCTTGCAAATTTTCTGTTTCTGAAAATCAAGTAAAAATGCAGAAAAGGAGATATTACATATGATTTCTACTGTCATTGACCAGTCGCTCGGTCTTGAGTTCCCTATTTTTCAGGGAGGCATGGCTTGGGTGGCTGATGCATCGCTTGCCGCAGGTGTTTCAAACGCAGGCGGTCTCGGCATTATTGCAGCTATGAATTCCAACGGCGAACAGCTCCGTGAGGAAATCAGAAAGTGCAAAACAATGACCGATAAAATTTTCGGCGTAAACATCATGCTTATGAGTCCGTTTGCAGAGGAAGTAAGCGATGTTGTAGTTGAAGAGGGCATCAAGGTCATCACAACAGGTGCAGGCAACCCCGGCAAGTACATGGCAAAGTGGCTTGAGGCAGGCATCAAGGTTATTCCTGTTGTTCCGAGCGTTGCGCTTGCAAGGAAAATGGAAAAAGACGGTGCTTTTGCTGTTATCGCAGAGGGCGGCGAGTCAGGCGGTCATGTCGGTGATCTCACAACAATGGCTCTTGTTCCTCAGGTTGTTGATGCAGTAAATATACCTGTAATTGCCGCAGGCGGTATTGCAGACGGCAGACAGATTGCCGCAGCATTTATGCTCGGCGCTCAGGGCGTTCAGGTCGGCACAAGATTTCTCGTTGCAAAGGAATGTACTATCTCTCAGGAATATAAGAACAAAATTCTCAAAGCAAGAGATATTGACACGGTTGTAACAGGTAAAAGACTCGGTCATCCTGTTCGTTCAATCCGTAACTCGTTTACCCGTGAATATACAAAGGCTGAGTACGATTCGGCTAATGTTTCCGATGAGGAGCTTGAAAATATGGGACTCGGCAGACTCAGAAGAGCCGTGAGAGAGGGCGATGTTTCTCAGGGTACCGTTCTTGCAGGACAGGTTGCAAGTATGGTTAAAAAGGAACAGCCGGCAAGAGAAATGATTGAAGAGATGTTCTCACAGGCAGAAGAAGTATTGAACGGAGCAACAAAATGGGTAAAATAGCATTTATTTTTTCAGGTCAGGGCGCACAGTACAGCGGTATGGGCAAGGATCTTTACGATAATTCGCCTGCCGCAAAGGCTGTTTACGAAATGGCTGATTCTATAAGAGAAAACACTTCAAAGCAGTGCTTTGAGGGTACAATGGAGGAGCTTTCAAAGACAGTAAATACACAGCCGTGTATTTTTACTGCCGACCTTGCGGCTGCAAGAGCTCTTGTTGAAAAGGGTATCACTCCCGATTGCGTAGCAGGCTTTTCACTCGGTGAGATTTCTGCACTTGCTTTTTCGGGAATCCTTTCCGATGAAGAGGCTTTCAGACTCGTTTGCAAAAGAGGCGAGCTTATGGACAAAGCCGCAACGGAAAATCCCGGTGCAATGGCTGCCGTGTTAAAGCTTACTCCCGAAAAGGTTGAAGAAATCTGCTCAAGGTTTGACAAAACATATCCCGTAAACTACAACTCACCGGCTCAGACTGTTGTTGCAACAACAAGTGAAAATGCCGATGCTTTCTGCGAGGCAGTTAAAGCAGAGGGCGGAAGGGCAAAACTTCTTGCAGTAAGCGGTGCGTTCCATTCTCCCTTTATGGCTGATGCCGCAGAGGGACTCGGAAAGTATATGGAAAATGTTGACTTTGCTCAGCCAAAGGTTCAGATTTATTCCGATTACACGGCTCAGCCGTATTCGGGTGATTTCAAAACGCTTGTAAAGGCACAGGTTGAGAATCCCGTAAAATGGCAGACTATTGTTGAAAATATGATTAATGACGGCGTTGACACCTTTATTGAGGTTGGTGTGGGCAAAACTCTCACAGGTCTTGTAAAGAGAATCAACGGAGATGTAAAGGCATTCAAGGTTGAAACTGCGGCTGATATTGACGCACTTGAACTTTGATACTGTTCGGAGGTATAATATAATGAGATTTGAAAATAAAACAGCCGTAGTAACAGGCGGCTCAAGAGGTATCGGCCTTGCAATCGCAACAAAGCTTGCAAAAGAGGGTGCTAACATCGCAATTCTCTATGTAGGTGACGAAAACGAGGGCATTAAGGCTAAGGAAGAGCTTTCGCAGTACGGCACAAAGGTTGAGCAGTATTTCTGTGATGTTTCAAACTTTGAAGAGTCAAAGAAGGTTGTCGATAAGGTTATCGAGGAGTTCGGCAGTATCGAAATTCTTGTAAACAACGCAGGTATCACAAGAGATAAGCTCGTTTTAAATATGGACGAAAAAGATTTTGACGCTGTAATCAATGTAAACCTCAAGGGTACATTCAACATGATTAAGCATACATACAAGCACTTTATGAAAAAGCGTTACGGCAGAATCTGCAGCACAGCGTCAATTGTCGGTCTTACCGGCAACGCAGGTCAGGCTAACTATTCTGCGTCAAAGGCCGGTATTATCGGTCTTACAAAGTCGGTTGCAAAGGAGCTTGCCGGCAGAGGTGTTACAGCCAATGCAGTTGCTCCGGGTTACATTGCAACAGATATGACAAGTGTACTTCCCGATAAGGTAAAGGACGCAATGAAAGCACAGATTCCTGCAAAGCGTATCGGTACTCCCGATGATGTTGCAGATGTAGTAGCTTTCCTCTGCTCTGACGATGCCGCTTATGTAACAGGCGAGGTTATCAGAGTTGACGGCGGACTTGCAATGTAATTGATTTGGAGGATATAATGAGCAGAAGAGTAGTTGTAACAGGTATGGGCGCAATTTCACCGATTGGTAACGATGTGCCTACAATGTGGAAAAATATGGTTGACGGCGTTTGCGGTATCGAAACAATCACAGCTTTCGATACAAGTGACCTCAAGGTTCACATCGCAGGTACAGTCAAAAATTTTGATCCCACACAGTATATTGAGAAAAAAGAAGTAAGAAAGCTTGATCCATATACACAGTACGCAATTGCAGCGGCACAGCAGGCAGTTGACGACAGCGGTATCATAGGCAAGATTGACGAGAACCGTTTCGGTGTTTATATCGGTGCAGGTATCGGCGGTTTGCAGACCTTTGTTAAGAATACAGTGGGCATGGAAAACGGAGGCCCGAGAAAGGTTTCTCCTTTCTTCATTCCGATGATGATCGGTAATATCGCAACAGGCAATGTTGCAATCCGTTTTAACGCAAAAGGTGTGTCTCTTTCGGTTATGAGTGCCTGTGCAACAGGTACAAACTCAATCGGTGAGGCTTTCCACTGCATTAAGGACGGCTACGCTGACGCTATCATCGCAGGCGGTGCAGAGGCGGTTGTTGCTCCTCTCACAATTGCAGGTTTCCAGAATATGAAAGCTCTTTCAACAAACGATGATCCAAAGCACGCATCCCGTCCGTTCGACAAGAATCGTGACGGTTTCATCATGGGCGAGGGCGCAGGTATGCTCGTTCTTGAAGAGTATGAGCACGCAGTTGCAAGAGGTGCTAAGATTTATGCAGAGCTTTCAGGCTACGGCAATACTTGTGACGCACATCATGTTACAGCTCCCGATCCTAACGGTGCAGGTCTTGCAAGAGCAATTAAGATTGCTTTTGAGGAGGCAAATGTTGCCGATGACGCACAGCTTTACATCAATGCTCACGGCACAAGCACACATCTTAACGACCTTACCGAAACAATGGCTATTAAAACTGCTCTCGGTGAAAAGGCTTATGATGCAAATATCAGCTCAACAAAATCAATGACAGGTCATCTTCTCGGTGCTACGGGCGCAGTTGAGGCTATCGCTTCTGTTATGGCTCTCAATGACGGTATTATTCCGCCGACAATCAACCTTGACGAACCCGATGAAGGTCTTGACCTTAACTATACACCTAACAAAGCAGTTAAGCGTGATGTAAATGTTGCCGCTTCAACCAACCTCGGCTTTGGCGGACATGACGCTTGTCTTGTATTTAAAAAATATTAAGCGAGGGAATTACTATGAATAAAATTGAAGAAATCAAGGAATATATTTCCCTTCTTGAAAATTCTTCTTTGAGCGTTCTTGAAATTGAAAAAGAGGATGGTACAAAGATTCATCTTGAAAAAGAACATCCGGCACAGCAGATTTTTAATGCATCTCCAATTGGTGCATATCAGCCGACTGCAACAGATGTTCCCGCTCCTGCGCCTGTTCAGCCACAGGCTCCTGCGGCTCAGTCTGCAGCTCCCGAGGAAGACGCCAAGACTGTAAACGCTCCGATTGTCGGTGTATTCTATGCCGCATCGGCACCGGGCAAGGCTCCTTTTGCTCCTGTCGGAAAGAAAGTAAGCAAGGGCTCAACCGTTTGCATTATCGAGGCTATGAAGTGCATGAACGAAATTCAGGCTGAGGACGACTATGAAATCGTTGAAGTTCTTGTTAAGGACGGAGATCTTGTTGAATACGGTCAGCCATTATTCAAGGTTAAATAATCGGAGGACAGTATGAATCAGGAAGAAATTAAAAAGATTTTGCCGCATCGTGACAATATGCTTCTTGTTGAAGAGGCTGAAAGCGTTGACGAAAACACGGCAAAGGGCAGATATACAATCAAAGGTGACGAGTTCTTTTTACAGGGACATTTCCCCGGTAACCCCGTTGTTCCGGGTGTTATTCTCTGCGAAATGATGGGACAGGCAAGCTGTTGCCTTCTTGCAGACAAGGTTAAGAACTGCACACCTTACTTTACAAAGATGAACAATGTTAAGTTCAGAAATCCCGTGAAACCGGGCGACACTCTTGAAAGTGTCTGCACACTCACAAAGAGCAGAGGTGCGTTCTACTTTATTGACGCAAAGGGTTATGTTGACGGCAAGCTCTGTGTAAGTGCCGAGCTTTCGTTTGCACTTGTTGAAAATAAGTGATTTTAAAGGCTGTCTGTGCCGTTTTGGGTGCAGACAGCCGTAATGCGATAAATAACTGGAAGTGAAAAAATGTTCTCAAAAATTCTGATTGCCAACCGAGGCGAAATTGCAGTAAGAATTATCCGTGCCTGCCGTGAAATGGGCATCAGCACAGTAGCAATTTACTCTGAGGCAGACAAGGACTCCCTGCATGTTCAGCTTGCCGATGAAAGCTACTGCGTAGGCGGTAACCGTGTTGCCGACAGCTACCTCAATATGCCTGCAATTCTCACCGTTGCCGTTGAAAGCGGTGCTCAGGCTATTCATCCCGGCTACGGACTCTTGTCCGAAAATGCCAAGTTTGTTTCGCTCTGTGAACAGTGCAACATCAACTTTATCGGTCCTTCATCCGAAATGATAAAGCTTTTGGGCGACAAGGACAACGCAAGAAAGACTATGCGTGCCGCAGGTGTTCCCGTAACCCCCGGTTGCGATATTGTTGAAAGCGTTGAACAGGCAAAAGAGGAAGCTGAAAAAATCGGTTTTCCGCTTCTCATCAAGGCTCGTTCGGGCGGCGGCGGAAAGGGTATTCGCCGTGTTGATTCAATGGAGCAGTTTGAAGAGGCATTTTTGTCAGCTTCAAGCGAGGCGCAGTCAGCATTCGGTGACGGTGCCTGCTACATAGAAAAATTCATTCACCCTGTAAAACACATTGAAATGCAGCTCTTGTGTGATAAATATGGCAATATCGTTTGTCTTGGTGAGCGTGAATGCTCTGTTCAGAGAAAGAACCAGAAGATGATTGAAGAAAGTCCAAGCCCCGCTCTTGACGAGAAAACCCGTAAAGAGATGATGATTGCGGCTGTTAAGGCGGCAAAGGCAGTCAACTATGTCAATGCAGGCACAGTTGAATTTTTGCTTGATATGGACAACAACTTCTACTTTATGGAAATGAACACCCGTTTGCAGGTTGAACACGGCGTTACCGAAATGGTAACAGGTCTTGACATTGTTCAGTGGCAGATAAGAATTGCCGCAGGTGCAAAGCTTTCCCGCACTCAGGACAGCATCTTCACACACGGCAATGTAATTGAATGCCGAATCAATGCCGAAAATCCGGAAAAGGGATTCAGACCGAGCTGCGGAAGAATTACAAGACTTCACACCCCGGGCGGCGCATTTGTAAGATTTGATACGGCGATTTATCAGGACTATTTTGTTCCTCCGTACTATGATTCGATGATCGGCAAGCTGATTGTTCAGGCAAGAAGCCGTGCCGAGGCGATCAGAAAGATGAAAATGGCTCTTTCCGAGCTTACCATTGACGGAATTGACATTAACCGTGACCTTCTTGCCGAGATTCTCTCGGACGAACAGTTTGTGAGCGGTGAATATACAACAGATTTTATGGCAGAGTTTGAAGAGAAACACGCCGACAGGAAGAAGTAAAAGATATGGATTTGTTTGCTTTCAGAAAACCGAAGAATGAGCTTGAGTCCGATGAGGGCGAGAGCAAAAATGTACCCTTCGTTCCCGAAGAAATGTGGATAAAATGCCCCAAATGCAACACTATGCTCCTTACGACTGATATGGAGGAAAATCTTCATGTCTGCACAAAGTGCAACCATCATTTCAGAATGAACGGAAGAGATCGAGTTGAAATGCTTGCCGACAAGGATACCTTTGTTGAGTTTGACGCAGACCTTTCAAGCCATAATATTCTTGATTTTCCGGGATATGACGAAAAGCTTGAAAAGGCGAGAAAAACAGGTGCTAAGGAGTCTGTTATCTGCGGAGAATGTAAGATGAACGGCATTGATACCGTTCTCTGCGTTATGGATCCGACCTTTATGATGGGAAGTATGGGCGTAATCACGGGCGAAAAAATCACCCGTGCGTTTGAATATGCAACCGAAAATGCAATGCCGATTGTTGTTTGTACTGCCGCAGGCGGTGCAAGAATGCAGGAGGGCATCCTCTCGCTTATGCAAATGGCAAAAACTTCCGGTGCGGTAAAAAGACACAGCGACGCAGGTAATCTCTACATCACCGTGCTTACAGACCCGACAACAGGCGGTGTTACGGCGTCGTTTGCAATGGAGGGCGACATTATTCTTGCCGAGCCCGATTGCCTTGTTGCCTTTGCAGGTCCGAGAGTAATCGAGCAGACAATCCGTCAAAAGCTCCCCAAGGATTTCCAAACCTCGGAATTTGTTCTTCAGAAGGGCTTTATCGATTCGGTTGTCAGCAGAAATGATTTGAAATCTACACTTGTAAAACTGCTTAAATTGCACGGCTACAGCGGTGAGGAGGCTTAAAAATGACAGCTTACGAAAAGGTTATGGCGGCGAGAGATGCTAACAAGCTGACCTCGGTTGACTATATTGCCCATATGTTCGGTGACAGCTTCATTGAGCTTCACGGTGACCGCAGATATGCCGATGATAAAGCAGTTGTTGCAGGACTCGCAATGCTCTTTGACACTCCTGTTACTGTAATCGGAATTGAAAAGGGCAGAAATACAAAAGAGCGTGTTGAACGCAATTTCGGTCAGGCTCATCCCGAGGGCTACCGCAAGGCTTTAAGACTTATGAAACAGGCTGAAAAGTTCAGAAGACCTGTTCTTTGCCTTGTTGATACAAGCGGTGCATACCCGGGAATCGGTGCGGAGGAAAGAGGTCAGGGACAGGCTATTGCCGAAAACCTCATGGAAATGATGACTCTCAAAACTCCCGTACTTACCGTTCTTATCGGTGAGGGCGGCAGCGGCGGTGCGCTTGCACTTGCAGTTTCCGATGAAGTATGGATGCTTGAAAATTCCGTTTATTCGGTAATTTCTCCCGAGGGTTGTGCGTCAATTCTCTGGAAAGACAGCTCAAAGGCGGCTGATGCGGCAGAGGCTCTCAGGCTTACCGCACAGGATTTGTTTGATCTCGGTGTAATCGAGAGAATCATCCGTCAGCCAAAGGCAGGCGATCGGGCTATGTTTGAAAGCCTTAAAATGCTCATCAAAAGAACATTTGAAAAGAATCTTGCCCTTGATGACGAAGAACTTTTGAATGCACGCTATGAGCGTTTCCGCAAAATCGGCAGACCCGAATAATTTATTTTAAACCTAAACATAAAAACGGCAGGAAAGACAATTTGCAATACTGCAATGCCTTTCCTACCGTTTTATTTTTTAATTTTTTAATTATATGTTCTGTAATCTCCATCGTACATTTCAGGACGATTCACCCAGTCACTAATGGAGTTGTTGCCGAAAATTGACTTGCTGTTGCCCGATACCGCCGCAGTTACATTGATTGCAATGCCTGCAATAATGACCGCACCAATCACACAGGCGGCAACAATTTTCACGATTTTAAAAGCTTTCTTTTTATCAATCGGCTGTTCTGCCGGCGGAATGTAGGGAATGGGTGGCTGATTTATTTCAAGTTCGGGCATTTCATTTTGAAACTGCGGTGCAAAGTCCTCCGCCTGTTCAAAGCCTGTCTGCGGCAAAGGCGAGGTGTACTCAGTTTCGGTTGTTTCATTACTTTGTGTATGTAAAGCTTCGGAAATTTTCGTTCCGCACATCTGACAAAACGCAGACTCGGTTTCAAAACCGCAATTAGGACATTTCATAGGTTTGTACCTCGTAATTTTTGATAGTATGACACCATTTTATAACAATATTCACTTAAAGTCAATAAATGTGACAAAATCGCTCGGGATAAAGTTTGATATTATGTAAATAATATCGCAAAATTTTTGCAAAATAAGCCTGTATCTGTTGAAAACAAGGGTAGTGTAGTGTATAATCTAAGTACGAATTGCAACATTATGTTGCAATTCAGAGATTCAATGTTTCATTGAACCTCTGAGAAGCTAACGCTCCTATGTACAAGATTGCAAGCAAGGCAGAGCGTTGCTGCGATTTAAATTTAGTGAATGATTGAATAGAAAATAAAATACACACAGTGAAAGGATGAGTGCCTTGAGAGGACTGTATTCGTCAAAGACAAAAATCCGTAATCAAATTTTCACCGAGGTTGCAAGGTTTGCATACGAGGGCGGAGATTATTCAAAATTTGAAAATCTTCCGTATGAAATTATCCCGGGTGAAATTTCAACATACCGTGAAAGTATATTTCTCGAAAGAGCCATCGTCGGCGAAAGACTTCGCCTTGCAATGGGACTTCCGCTTTTGCCAGTTTCAAAACAAGCGCCTATCTCAACAGGTGTTGAAGAAAGTATGATTGACGAAAAGGTTTACGATCCGCCGTTAATCAATATTATAAAATTCGCCTGTCATAAGTGTGCCGAAAAAAGAGTGGTTGTGACAGACGGCTGTCAGGGCTGTCTTGAACACCCGTGTACAGAGGTTTGCCCGAAGGGAGCAATCTCGATTGTACACGGAAAATCGCACATTGACGATGAAAAGTGCATCAAATGCGGAAAATGTCAGGGTGCGTGTCCGTACAATGCAATCATAAAGCAGGAGCGTCCGTGTGCCGCCGCATGCGGTATGAAAGCTATCCACAGCGATGAACACGGAAGAGCAGATATTGACTATAACAAGTGCGTTTCATGCGGAATGTGCCTTGTAAGCTGTCCGTTCAGCGCAATTGTTGACAAAAGTCAGATTTTCCAGACTATTATGGCAATCAACAGCGGCACACCTGTTTATGCCGCTGTTGCACCTGCAATTGCAGGTCAGTTCAAGGGACTTCCGTCAAATAAAATCAGAAATGCCTTTAAGGCTCTCGGCTTTACAGATGTTGTCGAGGTTGCGGTTGGTGCCGACCTTTGTACGGTTGAAGAAGCAAAGGATTTTATGGAAGAGGTTCCCGAAAAACAGCCGTTCATGGCGACTTCCTGTTGCCCGGCATGGAGCGTTATGGCGAAGAAAACTTTCCCCAATATCGCTCCGTACATTTCAATGGCACTCACTCCGATGGTTCTCACGGGCAGACTTACAAAACAGCATTATCCCGATTGCAGAGTTGTGTTTATCGGCCCATGTGCCGCTAAAAAGCTTGAGGCAAGCCGCAGAAGTATCCGAAGTGATATCGACTTTGTGCTGACTTTTGAAGAAGTTGCGGGAATGTTTGCCGCAAAAGAGGTTGATTTTAACGCTGTTGAGGTTGACGAAAAACCGCTTTCATTCTCAAGCGCAGACGGCAGAGGCTTTGCCGTAAGCGGCGGTGTTGCAAAGGCTGTTGTCAATGCAATCCACAAGCTTGATCCCGAAAGAGAGGTCAAGGTTGCCAATGCACAGGGACTTGACGAGTGCGTAAAGCTTTTGCGTATGGCAAAGGCCGGCAAGTACAACGGCTATCTGCTTGAGGGTATGGCTTGCCCCGGCGGTTGTGTTGCAGGTGCCGGAACAATCAACAATCCCGACAAATCTGCAATGGAGGTTCTCAAAAGCAAGAAAGAATCGTGCTTTGAGGGCGCTGTTGACACTCCTTTTATTGACCGTTTGTCAACTCTTGAAAATATGTACAATGAGTTTGACAAGATGAAAGAAATTTAACAGGTCGGGTGATATTTTGAAAATGGTGATGTTAATTTTACGCATAATCGGCATTGCCGTGGCAGTTGTATTTCTCGGATTTTTCGTAATCCCTATGACTCACGGAATTATCAACCCGGGCAATATTGCAGGAACTTTTTTGTGTCTGTGGCTGTTGTGTGTGTTAATTCCGCCAGTTCACGGCGCAATAAAGGCATTTTGCTTTAAGCATTTGTTTACTAAAATAGTTTTTTGTGTAGTGAATATCGGCTTTATCGCTTTTGCTGTTTACGGTGCGATTGTCACCTCTGCAATGGTGTGGGCAACCTGTCAGGCTCCGCCCGAAAACTCAACTGCAATTGTCCTCGGAGCTCAGGTTAAGCCGTGGGGACCGTCGGTAATTTTGCGTGGCAGAATTGACGCCGCAAAATCATATCTTGACGATTCTCCGAACGCAAATGCCGTTCTCAGCGGAGGACAGGGAAGTGACGAGATTATGAGTGAGGCACAATGTATGTACAATGTGCTGACGGAGTCAAAAATTGATTCTTCAAGACTTTATATGGAGGACAAGTCAACCAACACAACCGAGAATATAAGAAATTCAATGAAAATAATTGAGGACAACAACCTTAATACCGATATTACGATTGTGACGGACGGCTTTCATCAGCTCAGAGCAAGGATAATTTGTTCGCAACTCGGCATAAAAGGAAATGTCGGAGCAGTAAGCTCCGACACAAGGCTTTTGTATGTCCCTACTTATGCTGTTCGTGAGTGGTTCGCTCTTCCGTTTCAGCTTCTGTTTCGGTAGTCACAATCTCGGTGATGTCACCGTTTGTGTCAAAATGAGGCTTTGTCCTGTGACAGTTTGCAAACTCAAGCGGATAAACCTCGTGTTCCGTAACATCAACAATAGGGGAAATCTCCTTTTTGCTGTTCCGTGAGGGCAACTCAATCGGATATTTTTCGTGCTGTCCCTCGTTATGATTAACATCGTAAAAACTCATAATAAAAACCACCTTTCCGTGAGGTGGTTTTATTTTTTGCAGAATTTTAAATTATATGCAAAGGGAAAATTTTGTTTTATGGTAAAAGTTTACAAAAAAATGTATGAATTGTCTTAAATTCTATTGACAAAATATTGTATTAGTTGTATTATATGTATGAGGTTAGAAGTGCATTGCAGTGCAATTTTGCAATTCACAATACATATACTGAATATTTTTTAAACCGTAATCAGAAAGGGGATTTTAAAATGACGAAAAAAATTATGAGTATGATTCTGTCAATCGCAATGGTGCTTTCTATCGCCGTAGTCGGCATTTCAGGAGTATCTGCGGCAGTTGACAGCGACGGTCGTTATGTCCCAAGTGAGGGCGTAGAAACACACAGAATTTATTTTGCAATGCCTAATTCTTGGAAGAGCGCAAAATACGGTGCAGATTCTGCGGGAATTTTTTGGTGGAATGGATCTGATACTGATGGATTTGTCGAGGGAACAGAGCGTCTTGCGTGGCCGGGTTACAAAATGCAGGTTGCTGATGCTGAATCGAATCTTTATTATGTTGATCTCCCGACAGATGTAATTGCTGTTATTTTCAACAATGCTCTTAACGGCGGTGAAAGAATAGTTGATGATTACGGAAATGTAACATATGAGTTTAGTGAGGGTCAGTTTATGGCTGCAAATCAAACCGCCGACATCATAAGTGGATCTTATTCAGAGGGCGATGATGACTACTATGACAATATGCTTGACGGCGAATTTTGGTCAAAGGCAAAAGCTGCTTTAAATGGTGATGATAAATCATTCTTAGGTAACTTTGCCGACAATTTTTATGAAGATCCCGATTGGGGCATCGCAATGAATTTTGACAATATGGTATATATTGTTGACCTTAACAATGCTGCTGAAAATCTTGTTTCAGGTAAGAAATTTTACTATGGAGAATATTATTTCTTCTACGGCAAGAACGAGAAAACAGGCAAGTATGAATACGGCGGACTTCCTAATTATGAAATGGCAAAGGAAAACGGAGTGCTTTATGAGCTTAATGATACATCAACTCCCGATGAGCCTTCGTCAGAACCTACAACAACTCCTGAACCGACAACACCCGAGCCTGCTGTAAAGGAAATCAAATTTGATGTTAAAAAATCAGGTTGGGAAAATGTAAAAAATATTTATTGCCATGTATGGGCTGCTGACGGTACAGGTGTATGGCCTATGTGGCAGACAAGATCAGAAAAATGTGTCTATGATCCCGATACAGGAATTGCCGCATATGACCTTTCAAAAACAGGCAACACAATTTCTGCTTCAGACGGAAAGCGTTATTGCGTAATTTTCAGTGCAAACACGGGTGTGCAGACATATAATGTAGTTATGGACGGCAAGTGCATTGGTGATACACTATATTGTACAGGCAATAAGCTTGAAAATCCTGATGATTCTGAAAAAGTCGCACTTGAGGCAGTTTGGACTGAGAACAAGGATTGTGGTCCGGAAAAGAGAATAACTACAACAGGCAATGTAATCGGAACTACACTTACCGAGGGTGTGACTGATGAAACACTCCTTGCACAGTACCTTATTGATTACTATGATTTTCCTGAAAAAAGTGCCTACACACAGAATCTTCTTAATGCATTGCTTGTAAGTCCAAAAGATGTGAAGACTGCCGCAGAAAGTATTCTTGATAGCAGTGATTATCTTGATAAGGATACAATTTTGTCCAAGGTTGAAGAAATTCTTGCTGAATGTTCTGATCCTTTGGAAAGTATGATTTACGGCGATGTGAATAATGACGGCATAATTACTATTGTTGACGCAACAATAGTGCAAAAATACATAGTAAATATGGCACATCTCGATAATGTAAATCAGAAGTTAGCAGATGTTGATGTTGACGCTGTGATTACAATTAAGGATGCAACAGCTGTTCAAAAGTATATCGTAAATGTTGACGGATACGGCAAAACAGGCGAAAAGTTTGCAGCTGCATAAGTGTTAGTTGAATAGCCGAATGAAAATAACAACCCCGAAGTTTTTACAGACTTCGGGGTTTTACTTTTGAGCGTGTTTAATTTGTATCGTGCTTCAACTCAAGGATGTAGTCGGTTGAAACTTTGTACAATTTTGCAAGAGAAATAAGCACCTCAGTCGGCACGTCACGGTTTCCGTTTTCATACCTAAAGTACTGCGGCTGTTTCATGCCGAGGTATTCTGCAACATCATTCTGCGTCATATCGTGATCCTCACGCAACTCCCTTATCCTTTTATAATAAGGCATTGTATCACCCTTTTTATTTATTTATTTATACTGACAGAATAACATTCTTTGCAACGAAATTTTCGTATGATAACTAAATGGTTATAACAGTGGCAAAATTCAGTATTACTATTGCGTTTGTGATGCATAAATTAGTGTGATGTGAACCTTATTGTATGTATAGAAGATATTAATGTAATAAAAACACATTGTTGTTATTCGTTATTTGTTAAATTGTTATCTTCATACAATTCTCATATTTGTTTATAATAAAACAATTTATCATCTTTTTGTTTATTTGCTATTGACAGAACAGTAGTCTTTGTGATAAAATACTTTATAAGATAACCGAACGGTTATAAACGACAAAGAGAAGTAAAAGTATATTCTTGTTTTCTCGTTCGATGTTTATATAATGTTGATTATCAAATTCAATTTCGGTGTATTATTGGTTGAAAATGCACTGTTCTAAGGAGAGATTTTGGTATGGCAAAAAAACTTATTAGTATTGCGACATTGTTTGTTCTTATGGCAGTAAGCGTATTCAGCGCTTTTGCGGTTGAGGATGAAACAAAAAATGCTCTTGTTTACGGTGATGTGAACATTGACGGCGATATTACCGTAATCGATGCTACCGATATTCAGAAGTACATTGTCGGTCTTGAAGAACTTACAGCAGACAGTAAGTCAGTTGCAGATGTTGACAGTGACGGTGCTATTTCTGTTATGGATGCGACTTCAATTCAAAAGTATATTATAGGTCTTAACGGTTACGGAAAAGTCGGTCAGCAATTTGTTACTGAATGATTTTAAATCATAATCACAGTAATAATAATTAAGTCCCGAGGTATTGTGTGTACTTCGGGACTTTATTATGCATTGAATTTGTATTATTAATAGGGCTTAACCCCCATAAGGCATGACAATTGGATATAAATAAAAATCAGTCGGGAAGACATTGTTTTGCATTATGCAAACTGTCTTCCCGACATCCATTTTACATTTTCAATTTTTAAATTTCAATTTGTAAACTTCCGCTCGGGAAATATAAGCTTCGCATTAATAAAACTATCTACACGAACAGGGTGCAGCGACACGCTGCTTACATGCTTTCGGGGCAAGAGATGTTGAACATTGTAAGAACATTTTTGATAACGGCTCTTACGCAGTTGCAAAGTGCAAGTCTTGCCTGCATAAGACCTTCTTCTTCGCCCTTAACACGGCAAGCGTTGTAGAATTTGTGGAAAAGCGTTGCAAGCTGTGTTACATAGCGTGTAACCTTGGTCGGATCGTAATCCTTTGCCGCACTGATGATTTCGTTGGTGTATGACGCAAGATGATTGATGAGCTCCTTTTCTTCGGGAGCTGTGAGGAGCGCAAGCTCTGCGTCTGTACATTCTCTCGGAGAAATGCCCTCTTTTGCAAGTGACTTGAAAATACTGCAAATTCTTGCGTGTGCGTATTGAACATAATAAACAGGGTTCTGATTGTCCTGACTTACTGCAAGGTCAAGGTCAAAGTCCATTTGTGTGTTAGCCTCTTTGGTGTTAAAGAGGAACCTTGCGCTGTCAACAGGCACTTCGTCAAGCAAATCGCCAAGCTGAATAGCCTTGCCTGTACGCTTGCTCATTTTTACAAGCTCACCGTCCTTAACAAGCTTAACAAGCTGCATAAGAACAACATTGAGCTTGTCACCGTCATAGCCGATGGCGTCCATTGCGCCTTTCATTCTCATAACATGACCGTGATGGTCTGCTCCCCAAACATCAATAAGAGTTGTGAATCCACGGTCAAATTTGTTCTTGTGGTATGCAATGTCGGCTGTAAAATATGTCGGGTTGCCGTTCTGACGAATGAGAACATCGTCCTTTAATTCAAGGTTGTCAATGTATTTCTGTGACTTGCCCTCTTTGAGAAGCTTCTGTGTGAGCACCTCTTTGTTCTTGTACCAAACGGCACCATCTTTTTCGTAGGTAAGTCCTTTTTCTGTGAGAAGGTCAACAACAGCCTTAACAGCACCACTCTTGTGAAGCTCGCTTTCAAAGAACCACTTGTCATAGAAAATCTTGTATTTTTCCATATCAGCCTGCATCTTCTTGATGTTTTTAGGAAGTGCATAGTCAACAAGAACCTTTTTGCGTTCTTCTGCGCTTACATTAACAAGACTGTCGCCGTTTAGGTCTGCATATTCTTTTGCAAGGTCTTTGATGTCCTCACCCTGATAGCCGTCCTCGGGGAACTCTATCTCATCGCCCTTGAAAATCTGAAGATATCTTGCTTCAAGTGAACAGCCGAACTTTTCAATCTGATTGCCGGCGTCGTTTACATAAAATTCACGCCATGCGTTGTATCCTGCTTTGTCAAGAACAGCGGCAAGACAGTCACCGAGGGCGCCGCCTCTTGCGTTGCCCATGTGCATAGGACCTGTCGGGTTGGCTGAGACAAACTCAACCATAACCTTTTCATCTCTGCCGTATTCACTTCTGCCGTATGCCTCGGGATTGGCAAGGATTTCTCTGATTACAGCCGAATAAAATTCAGTGCCGAGGAAGAAGTTGATGAATCCCGGACCTGCTGTTTCAAAGCGGTCAAACATTGTACCCTCAAGGTCAAGGTTTGATGTGATAGCCTGTGCAATTTTGAAAGGCGGCATACGGAATGCCTTTGCGCCTGCCATTGCCGCATTTGTTGCAAAGTCGCCGTGGCTTCTGTCTGCGGGTGTTTCAATGATAAACGGAGCGGCCTCCGCCTGGGGGAGTTCACCGTTTATTATTGCCTTTTCGATAGCGTTTTCAATTGCTTTTTTTAGCTGTTGTACAGCAAGTGCGTATGTATCCATATCAATCTACCTCATTTTCAAACTTTTCTTTTTCTTCAACCGTAATTTTAAACTTGTTTTCGCTCACAAGGTCATTGTTGAAATCAAGCGTGTAACTGACCTCAAGCGTTCCGCCGTTTTTGGTGAGGGAGTTGTTCATTGTTTTTGTGAAAACTCCTATCATAAGGTCGCCTGCAGGCGTTTGATACAGGCATTGATGCCGTCTGCCTTTTTCAAGCATAAGCTGTGAACGCATGGGACCTTTGCGTGTAATTGTCACCGTATTGTCCTGAACTTTGATGAGATTGTCGTAAAAGCTCTGCGGTGCATCCTCGTCATATTCTTTGTAGCCTATGTAACAATGGTCTTTTTTCATCAGAAAATTTCCCTCTGTGAGAACCTCAATTCTGTCGCTTTCATCGTCAAGAATCTGTTCGCCTAGAATGGAAATCATATATTTGCATTTTTTCTTTTCCTTATCTGTCATATCTTCCCTCGTTAATACTGTTCAATGTCAATTTGTGTAACAGTATGCTCCATATTTCTGCCGAGAAACAGTCCTGCAACGCTTTTAAATCCGTCGGGAGTGTCGCTTACATAAAATTCGGGAGTCTGATGCACACCGTCTGTGTTGAGCAGATTGTTTTCTCTGAGAATTTTTGAGCAATAGATTGCAGTTTCATATCCCGAATCAACAAGCGTAACGCCGTCACCCATAAAGTCAGCAATTGCATCACGCAAAAGCGGATAGTGGGTGCAACCGAGAATGAGGGTGTCAACGCCTGTTTCCTTGAGTTCGGAAAGATATCTTCTGATGACAAGCCGTACAATCTGATCGTCACGACAAATGAAACCGTTTTCAACAAGCGGAACAAAAAGCGGACACGCCTGCTCATAAACCTTGTATTTCGGATTCAGCTTTTCAAGACGGAGCTTGTAGCTGTGGCTCGAAATAGTTGCGGCAGTGCCGATAATTCCGATTTTACCGTTCTTTGTTTTTCGGTCGGCAATGAATGCGGTCGGGTTTACAACACCCGTGTACGGAACGGAAAGCTTTTCTTCAAGCATATCGCCTGCAACCGAACTTACCGTACCGCAGGCTGCAACAACTGTTTTGACATTGTGTTTCAACAGAAAATTTGCGTCCTGAAGGGCATACTTTGAAATTGTTTCACGGCTTCTGTTGCCGTAGGGTACTCTTCCCGTATCTCCAAAGTATATTATTTTCTCGTTTGGCAGCACATGCAAAAACTCTTTTACAGCGCTGAGTCCGCCTAATCCAGAGTCGAAAACTCCGATAGCATCTTGACAAGACATAATAAAACCTTCTTTTACATTAATATACAGCTTAAATAATAACACAATAATGTGCGTCTTGCAAGTCAAAACCTTTGACAAATCTGTTATTTGATTGTATAATGAATTCTGACAGACTAATCCGAGAGGAAGATTAAGTTGGAATTTAAAAAAGCTTTTGATTATATCGTTGGCAAGGTTGAAGAAGAACTTGTAAAACAGAATTATACAAAGCAGAAGGTTGTTGCCGAAAACGACAACGAGCTTGTTTCGCTTTTTACAAGTGCGACACTTGCATATTCGGTAGTATATTATAAGGATAAGGAACAGATGGTACTCCGTTCCTGCACAATGACCGATGAAGGTCCCGACAACGAATGGAAAACACTTGCAACATGGCTTTACGATGAAACAGTCGGCACACAGAAGGACGCCGACAGTATCGCAAATGACTTTATCGAAGGCGTTTCGGGTACACTTGCAATCAAAAGGGCAAAGCAGGTTAAGCAGAAAAAGAAAAAGGATGACGACGGAACCGCCGATCCGAAGTTTCTTGCAAAGCGTTTTGTAACATATTTCCCCGAGCTTCGTGAGGAAATTAAAAACGAGGAGGATTGCTACTTCCCGTTCAGAGGCGCAACATTCGCAAAAGAACATATTGCTCCGAAGATTCCCATGTATATTAAGCGTGCAAATAAGAATGAAATCGAGAAGTTTGCAAATGTGTTCAATGTTCAGTACAACAACGGTGATGTTGACACAAGGGCAATCATCACAATCGTTTTGCTCAATTCACTTGATGACGCTGAGTATAATGCACTTTATGAGCATTTCAACGATGAACTCAAGGTTGCCGCTTTAAATGCAAGGGCTTTTAAGGGCAAAACGGTAAAGCCTGAAAAAGTTAAGAAAGTTAAGGCAAAGGCAAACACTCTTACAAAGAACTGATTTAATTGAAATTCACCGTAAAATCCCGTCTTGACGGGCGGGTTTTACGGAATATCGCAGAAAACACAGAATTTCTGCGGATAAATTGCAAAAAAGGCTTGACTAAAGCCTTTATATATGGTAGAATAACCTTACCTCTGAAAGGGGCTTATTTTTTTGTGCCCTATTGAGGGAGGCTAAAATATTCCGAAAAAACCGGGAGGTGCCGTTATGAGAGTAAAAATCACATTGGCCTGCACAGAGTGCAAACAGCGTAATTACAACACAATGAAGAACAAGAAGAACAGTCCTGACAGACTTGAAATGAACAAGTACTGCCGTTTCTGTAAAAAACACACTCTTCACAAGGAAACAAAATAACGGAGGTACATCATGGCTGAGAAAAAGTCTGAAAATGCAAAAGCAGCTGCTAAAAAGACTGCTAAAAAGCCTAATGTTTTCAAAAGGCTCGCAAAGTACCTCGGCTCCTGTAAGAGTGAAATCAAAAAGATCACATGGCCCACAGCGAAGCAGACAACAAAGAATTTTGGTATTGTCATTGCTATGGTAGCTATTGTAGGCGTATTTATCTTTGCCCTTGATCAGGGCTTGTACGCTCTCGTTGGTCTTTTTATGAACACAACCGCCTGATTCGTATCTGACATTGCTTGAATCACGAAAGGAAGAAAGTTGTTATGGCAGAATCAGAAGCAAGATGGTATGTTGTTCATACCTATTCGGGTTATGAAAATAAGGTTGCAACAGATCTTATGACCACAGCCGAAAACAGAAATCTTCAGGATATGATTATTGATGTCAAAGTTCCTGTTGAAATCGTAACCGAAACAGTCGGCGATAAGACCAAAGAGGTTGAAAACAAACTGTTTCCGGGCTATGTTTTCGTTAAGATGGTCTATACAGACGAAACCTGGTATGTTGTGCGCAACATCAGAGGCTGTACAGGATTTGTGGGACCCGGATCAAAGCCCGTACCACTTACAGATGCGGAAGTTTACAGAATGGGTGTTGAAACACGAAGCGTTAAGCTTAACTATTCTGTCGGCGATTCAGTTCGCATTATAGACGGTCCGCTTGAGGATTTTGTCGGTGTTGTTGAAGAAATTGATGCTGACAAAGATTATGTCCGTGTAGTTGTTTCTATGTTCGGACGAGAAACTCCGGTTGAACTTGAGCTTGCTCAGGCTGAACCGATAGAAGATTAATCAAATAATAATCAGCCGATTGGCTTTTTATTGGGAGTGTAATGCTCCCTGTGGGAGGGACCCTACACAGTGGCGTCCCGCAATTTACCACGAATTTTGGAGGTGCAAACACAATGGCTCAGAAGGTTGTAGGCTTAATTAAGCTGCAGATTCCCGCCGGAAAGGCTACTCCGGCACCACCTGTTGGTCCGGCTCTCGGTCAGCACGGTGTAAACATTGTTGCGTTCACAAAGGATTTTAATGAGCGTACAAAGAATGATATCGGTCTTATCATTCCGGTAGTAATTACTGTATATGCAGACCGTTCATTCACTTTCATTACAAAGACTCCGCCTGCTGCGGTTCTTCTTAAGAAGGCTTGCGGTATCGACAGCGGTTCAGGCGTACCTAATAAGACAAAGGTAGCTCAGATCACTCGTGAGCAGATCACAAAGATTGCAGAGCAGAAGATGCCTGACCTCAACGCAGGTTCACTTGATGCTGCTATCAGCATGATTTCCGGTACAGCAAGAAGCATGGGTATTACAGTAGTTGACTAATTATTTCCGGGTGGGAGGATAATTCCGATTGACCACCTAACAATGGAGGAAGACTGATGAAACACGGTAAGAAATATGTTGACGCTGCTAAGCTCGTTGACAGAACTAAATTATATGATACAAACGAGGCACTTGACACAGTTATCAAGACTGCAGTTGCTAAGTTTGACGAAACAGTTGAGCTTCATGTAAAGCTCGGCGTTGACAGCCGTCATGCTGACCAGCAGGTTAGAGGTGCGGTTGTTCTTCCTAACGGTACAGGTAAAAAGGTTAGAGTTCTTGCAATTTGTAAGGGCGCTAACGAAGAGCTTGCCAAGGAAGCCGGTGCTGACTTTGTCGGTGCTGAGGATATGACACAGAAGATTCAGCAGGAGAACTGGATGGATTTTGATGTTCTTATTACAACTCCCGATTGCATGGGTCTTGTAGGTCGTCTTGGTAGAATCCTCGGTCCCCGCGGTCTTATGCCAAACCCAAAGGCAGGTACTGTAACTCCTGACATTGCCAAGGCTGTTAAAGAAGCTAAGGCAGGTAAGATTGAGTACCGTCTTGACAAAACAAACATCATTCACTGCCCAATCGGTAAGGCAAGCTTTGGCGCTGAGAAGCTCGGTGAAAACCTTGACACTCTCATGGGCGCTATCGTAAAGGCTAAGCCTGCTGCAGCTAAGGGTCAGTACATCCGCTCAGTTGCCATTACTTCAACAATGGGTCCGAGCGTTCGCATCAACCCTGCTAAGTTTGGTGCTTAATTTCAGTTATTTACACAATAGTGTGAATATATAAAATTCGCTGTTCTAAAGACAGCAGGTGCGTAAGCGTAAAGGTTTTTCCTGCCTGCCGAGGAAGATGCAAATTACATTGTTTTGTATTTTTGCAGCCGTCCGAGGTAAAACGGACGGCTGTTTTTTATGAACTGCGTTACAAATATTTTGGAGGTGAATTTATCTTGCCAAGTCAAAGTGTTTTAGAGCAGAAGAAAGCAATTGTTGCAGAGCTTTCAGAAAGACTCAAAAGCTCAATCACAGGTGTGGTTGTTAGCTACGAAGGTATTAACACAGAGGACGATACAAAGCTCAGAAAAGAGCTTCGTGAGAACGATGTTAAGTACACAGTAGTGAAGAACACACTTCTTTCCCGTGCTTGCGAGAAAGCAGGTCTTGATGACATTAAGCCTGTTCTCGAGGGTACAACAGCTATTGCTACAAGCGACAGCGAGTACGCTGCTGCTGCAAGAATCCTTTGCAACTATGCTAAGGATCATGACAACTTTAAGGTTAAGTCAGCTTATCTTGACGGTGCCGTAATTGATATGGACACAATCGTTGCCCTTTCAAAGCTCCCAACAAGAGAAGTTCTTCTTGCAAATGTTCTTGGTGCATTCCAGGCACCTATCGCATCCTTTGCACGTGCCGTACAGGCTATCGTTGACAAGGGCGGCGTTGAAGCTTGTGCTGCTGAGGCAGCAGAAGAGGCTCCTGCTGAGGCAGAAGCTCCTGCAGCAGAATAATCGGCTGCAATTAATTAAAATTTTACTAATTATCATATTGGAGGTAAATTACAATGGCATCAGAGAAAATTACTGCTATTATTGAAGAATTAAAAGGCCTCACAGTTCTTGAGCTTTCAGAGCTCGTTCATGCTGTAGAGGATGAGTTTGGTGTATCAGCTGCTGCTGCAGTTGCAGTTGCTGGTCCTGCTGCTGACGGTGGCGCTGCTGCTGCTGAGCAGACAGAGTTTGATGTAGTTCTTAAGGCTGCAGGCGGCAACAAGATTGCTGTTATCAAGGTTGTTCGTGAAGTAACAGGTCTTGGTCTTAAGGAAGCAAAGGCACTCGTTGACGGTGCTCCTAAGGCTCTCAAGGAAGGCGTTTCTAAGGAAGACGCTGAAGCTATTAAGACTAAGCTCGAAGAGGCCGGTGCTGAAGTAGAACTTAAGTAATTTTACTTATAGCTTGCATTTTAAGTCCGACAGATTTCTGTCGGACTTTTTTGCGTTTATTGTTAAAATTTGTCATTTTTGCTTTAGCATAAATTCAATTTTTTATCTTACAATAAAAGAGTATGGACAATATAATCACAATGTCTGTTTTAACTGCTTTTGATTACTGTTTTGCTTGACGAGCCGATTCTTTTGTGATAAACTATTAACGAACATAGGGTGTTGGATATTAACGCTGACAAGGGGTATTTGTCGCAATTCCACTATCTATGTGAATTCAGAAAACATAGAAAGGTTGATACTGAAATGGCAAAGATTGATTTAACAAAGTACGGTATTACAGGTACCACTGAAATCGTTCACAATCCTTCTTATGAAGAGCTTTTCAAAGAAGAAACAAGACCCGAACTCGAGGGTTATGAAGTTGGTCAGGAAACTGAGCTTGGCGCAGTTAATGTTATGACCGGCGTTTACACAGGTCGTTCACCTAAGGACAAGTTCATCGTTATGGACGAGAACTCAAAGGACACTGTTTGGTGGACTTCTGACGAGTACAAGAACGACAACCATCCTGCATCTGAGGAAACTTGGAAGGCAGTTAAGGAAATCGCAAAGAAAGAGCTTTCTAACAAGAAGCTTTATGTTGTAGATGCTTTCTGCGGTGCTAATAAGGACACAAGAATGGCTGTTCGTTTCATCGTTGAGGTTGCTTGGCAGGCTCACTTTGTAACAAATATGTTCATCACTCCTTCAGCTGAAGAGCTTGAAAACTTTGAGCCTGATTTCGTTGTTTACAACGCATCAAAGGCTAAGGTTGAAAACTACAAGGAGCTCGGTCTTAACTCAGAAACAGCTGTTGTATTCAACATCACAAGCCGTGAGCAGGTTATCATCAACACATGGTACGGCGGTGAGATGAAGAAGGGTATGTTCTCAATGATGAACTACTACCTCCCGCTCAAGGGCATCGCATCAATGCACTGCTCAGCCAACACAGATAAGAACGGCGAGAACACAGCTATCTTCTTCGGTCTTTCAGGTACAGGTAAGACTACACTTTCAACAGATCCTAAGAGACTCCTCATCGGTGATGACGAGCACGGCTGGGACGACAACGGTGTATTCAACTTTGAAGGCGGCTGCTATGCTAAGGTTATCAACCTTGACAAAGAGTCAGAGCCTGACATCTACAACGCTATCAGAAGAGACGCTCTTCTTGAAAATGTTACTGTTGACAAGGAAGGCAAGATTGACTTTAACGACAAGACTCTAACAGAGAACACTCGTGTATCATATCCGATTGATCACATTGACAACATTGTTCGCCCTGTTTCTTCAGCTCCTGCTGCAAAGAATGTAATCTTCCTTTCAGCTGATGCTTTCGGCGTACTTCCGCCTGTTTCAATCCTCACACCTGAGCAGACAAAGTACTACTTCCTCTCAGGCTTCACAGCTAAGCTTGCAGGTACAGAGCGTGGCATCACAGAGCCAACTCCAACATTCTCAGCTTGCTTCGGTCAGGCATTCCTCGAGCTTCATCCTACAAAGTATGCTGAAGAGCTCGTTAAGAAGATGGAAATGAGCGGTGCTAAGGCATACCTCGTAAACACAGGTTGGAACGGCTCAGGCAAGCGTATCTCTATTAAGGATACTCGTGGTATCATCGACGCTATCCTTGACGGTTCTATCACAAAGGCTCCTACAAAGACAATTCCACACTTCAACTTTGAAGTTCCTACAGAACTCCCCGGTGTTGATTCAGGCATCCTCGATCCTCGTGACACATATGCAAATGTTGCTGATTGGGAAGAGAAGGCTAAGGATCTTGCAAGCCGTTTTGTTAAGAACTTTGCTAAGTACGAAGGCAACGAAGCTGGTAAGGCTCTCGTTGAAGCAGGTCCTAAGGCTTAATTTGCCCGACTGCGCTTAACGCATCATAATTGGTGCAACCTTTATCTAAATAAAAATTTCATCCGAAAGGTTTTTGAAAAAATTCCTTTCGGGTGTTTTTTTATTTGTATTGCTTTTGTTCCAAGTCTGGTATATAATTTAACTAGTGTATTTTTATGATAGTAAAGAATGGTGTTTATGATGTCGCAAATTCAATATATGACCGCAAAAGAAGCGGCTGATAAATGGAATATTTCTCATAGAAGGGTTATTACATTGTGTCAACAAAACAGAATCCCAAACACAGCGATGCTTGGTAATATGTGGATAATACCTAAAAATGCTCAAAAACCAGGGGATTTAAGATTATTATCATCAGTAAAATCTAATTTTGCAAAACCTTTTGTAAAATGGGCAGGTGGAAAAGGTCAGTTAATTCCACAAATAAAAAAATATTATCCACCATGCTTGGGAACCAAAATAAAAAAATATTGTGAACCCATGGTAGGTGCTGGAGCCGTTTTGTTTGATATTTTGAACACCTATGATATGGACGAAGTGTTAATTAATGATACAAATGCTGAATTGATAAATCTCTATAAAATAGTAAAATCTCAGGTCGAGTTGCTGATTGAGAATTTAAGTATTCTTGAAAATGATTATTTAACAAGAAATGAAACGCAGAGAAAAGAATATTATTATAATCAAAGACTTTTATTTAATGAGTTAATAACTAATCCAAATGATAAAAATGCTTTAATGAGAGCATCTATATTCGTTTTTTTAAATAAGACTTGTTTTAACGGTTTATATCGAGTGAACCGAAACGGATTATTTAATGTACCGATAGGTTCTTATAAAAATCCGACCATATGTGATAGAGATAATTTGTTACATGTTTCTAAGTTGTTGCAAAATGTTAATTTTTCTGTAGGTGACTATCATAGTATAGAAAATTATGTGGATAGTTCTACTTTTGTGTATTTTGATCCTCCTTATAGACCTTTGACAAAAACCTCGGATTTTACAGCCTACAATAAAACCGATTTTGGTGACAATGAGCAGATTGAATTGGGAGAATTTATAAATTCACTTGCAAATAAAAATATATGTGTAATGGCGAGTAATTCGGATCCTAAAAATGTTGATGAGAATGATAACTTTTTTGATGATATATATTCAGAATTGAATATATATAGAGTTTCAGCTAAACGCTCTATCAACAGTAAAGGAAAAGGCAGAGGAAAAATAAAAGAACTCTTAATTACAAGTTATTAAAAGGATATGTATTTATGAGAAACTTTGAAAATTGGTTATCGACTTTTAGAGCGAGTATAGCAGATTACGGCTATTATGTTGATTTTGAAAAAATTTACGAAAATGTTGATGCAATAAAGGTTGAATTAAATATTTTAAATTCCTTAATTGGTTCTGAAAATATTGAGATTGATTTTGAAAATTTGATAAGAAAATATCCCGAGGTATTGAAATGTATTCCTTTACTTTTGGCAGTAAGGGCAAAGGAGATATATTGTCAAGATGAAAATGGTGGTTATTTATATAAATTTGATTTTGGTAAATATCCTCTAAATAGTCATTTGCATTATGAAAGATACAAATATTTCATGAATAAAACAGGGTTGTTTGATTTATTGCAAAATCATAATATTAAAAATTTGGTTGATTATGTAACAGGTGTGGAAACAGGATTGGATTCTAACGGTAGAAAAAATCGTGGCGGTCATCTGATGGAAGATTTAGTAGAGAGTTTTATACAAAAAGCGGGATTTGTTAAAAATCTTAATTATTATAAGGAAATGTATATTAATGAAATAACAGATAGGTGGGGTATAGATTTATCGGCTATTTCTAATCAAGGAAAAACAGAAAAGCGTTTTGATTTTGTAATTAAGACTGAAAATATGATATATGGAATTGAAACGAATTTTTATAGCAGTGGTGGCAGTAAATTAAATGAAACTTCCCGTAGTTATAAAACCCTTGCACTTGAAACCGATACTATTGACGATTTTACATTTGTTTGGTTTACAGATGGCAAAGGCTGGACGAGCGCTCGCCATAATCTTGAAGAAACATTTGATATTATGGAACATATCTATAATATTAAAGATTTGGAAAGTGGAATAATAAAAAGAATTTTTGTATGAGGAGTAGTATAAATGCAAGGTGGGTTGTTTATAGCGTTATATGATGAGAAATCATTAAAACTTTATTTAAATAAAGGATTATATGGATTTTTAATGAAACCAATATTTTCTGATTCTCCCTCAAGTAGGAGTAAGCATTATGCTGTTTTAGCCGATTATGCATGTAGTAGAGAAGGAACTGATGTTTTTTTCTTTTTAAAGAGAAAATTAGTTTATGGTGGTAAAATATTTGGAAACAAAGACGCAGGTTCTTTTTATATAAATGGTGCTAATAGTCCATTAGGTAGAAAAGTAGGTGCAAACTTATTTTGGGATGAGTCATCTCGCTATATAGGTACTAATAAGGAAGGGGTATTTAAGGTAAATGGCTCAGATAAATCACAACCATTTATTTTTCAATTTGTTAAAAATGAAAATACTGGTAAATACATTTTATCTGATGAATTATATTTTGAACTTGGAAAATATCCGTATCCTTTGCCTTCAAACAGTATGCAAGGTATGGGATTTTGCACGCTTACTCCCGGAGAGGTTTCAACTCTTTATAAATTGATAGAAAAGTCTGAAAGTATAATAGATTTTTCTGAGTGCGAAAATATCAATAAATCAGGTAAAGAACAGTTATTCGATTCTGATTTAGTTGATTTAAAAGATGATTTTATCAATGAGGCACAATTAGAATTTACGATTTTATCATCGTTAAAACCTTTTACTAACTTTTTATCTGGAGATTATATTTTGTGTAGGCAGGTACCAATTTCACCATTTAAACCAATGAATATGGATAGGGCGGATATTTGTCTCTATAGTTTAAGTGATCCAATTAAAGATGGAACAATTCCAAATATCGTTATCGAATTAAAAAACAAGAGAACTAATTATCGTGCCTACGAACAAGTGACTAAATATTTGAAGTGGTTAAAATGTATTACTAATGAAGAAGAGTTTGATAAAATACAAGCTTTTGTTATTGCTAATTCGTTTTCAAAAATAAAGAGAGAGATGGTTGATACTACTTATGAAAATAAAATTAAGATTCTTTCATTAGATACATTTGAATTTGAAAAATTGGTTTAATTATTGGAGTTAGTTTATATGTCAGGCAAAATAACAAAATGGGAACCAGAAGATTTTGAGTTGGAGATGACTACACATTGGTCATTCCCAAAACGAGGGAATTGGGCTACGCACGATGCGAAATGGCGAGGAAATTGGTCACCATACATACCGAGAAATATCATATTAAGATATTCACAAGAAAATGATTTGGTTTTGGATCAGTTTGCAGGTGGTGGAACAACTCTTGTTGAAGCAAAATTATTGAATCGTGATATTATTGGCGTAGATGTTAATGATGTTGCACTTGACAGATGTAAAGAAAAAATATCATTTGAACATGAGGGTGCAAACGGAAAAGTGTATTTGCATAAGGGCGATGCAAGAAAACTTGATTTTATACCTGATGAAAGTATTGACTTGGTGTGTACGCATCCGCCATATGCCAATATAATAAAATATAGTGAGGATATACCTGAAGATTTATCTTTGCTTAAAGTTCAAGATTTTTTAAAAGAAATGGAAAAGGTAGCTACGGAGAGTTTTCGTGTCCTTAAACAAGGCAAATTTTGTGCAGTACTTATGGGAGATACCAGACAAAAAGGTCATATGGTTCCTATGAGTTTTGAAGTTATGAAGATTTTTCAAGATGCGGGTTTTACTTTGAAAGAGTTGATTATTAAGGAACAACACAATTGTAGAGCAACTGGCTATTGGAAAACTAATAGCGTTAAATATAACTTTCTTTTAATAGCACATGAATACTTATTTGTATTTCATAAAATATAACAACAGCCACAAGGCAAATTATCTGTCTTGTGGCTGTTTTGTGGTTTGTTGATTTTACAAAAAAACGGACATTTCTTTTATGTTTTCTTCTTCGGTTTCTAACATTCTTTTGGCGAGGAGGCTGACATGGGGGTCATTGCCGTTATATTCTCTTATTTTGCGTGACATTTTATTCACTCCCATTGTGTTGCCTTTTATCATCATTTCGGCAATATGCGAAGATGATGAGTCACGCTTTAAATCCCTTTGTGCGGCATAGCGTGTCATTGCTTTTGTCATATTACTCACTCTGTGTGGCTCTGCACCACGATTTTGCAACATTTTATTTGCACAATGATACAGCTTTCCGTATTTAATAAGATGTTCGCACAAAACACCGTCAACCTTGCTGTCCTTCAAACTTTTTCTCACGCTCGTAATTCCCTGACAGCCCATTTCGGCATTCTGCAAAACGCAGTTGAGCATTTCAATATCGTTAGTCATAACAAATCACCTCTGTAGATATTATTTACGGGAATTTTTGTATTTATGCAACCGTAAAAAATTAGGTTGCAACACAGCCGTTTTTATGGTTTAATATCTATTAGATAATAAAAAATAGGTGATTTTATGGTTGACGCAAAGTTGCATACAATAAAACTTCCGTATCCCGACAAGGGCGACAGAAATGTTTGGGTTTATGTTCCGTCACATTCCGACGGCGAAAAACTGCCCGTTGTCTATATGACAGACGGACAGAATCTTTTTGACGATAATTCAACTCCGCACGGTTCGTGGGAGGTTGCAAAAGCTGTTGAAAATGAGCAGAAAAGCGGTGCAGGCAACGCTGTAATCGTAGGTGTTGACAACGGTAATGCTTGGCGTGACAGCGAGCTTACACCGAAATCAATCGGTGAGGTTCAGCACCTTGAAATGTTCTGCGAGGATTTCAAACCCGAGGGCGAAATCTTTGACAATTTTCTTATGAATACCGTCATTCCGTATGTTGGAAATAATTTCCCCGTATGCACCGACAGACAGAATGTTGCCGTCTGCGGAAGCTCATCAGGCGGACTTATGTCATTCTTTTCGGCTGTTGAACACCCCGAAAAATTCGGCTATGCAGGTGTGTTTTCTCCTGCATTTCTCTGTTACACAAGAGAGGATTGGGCGAAATATCTTTTGACAAAAATTGTTGAAAATATGCCTTACCTCTACATCTATACAGGTAACGGTGACGAGCTTGAAGAGATGATTTTTGAAAGCACCGAAATGCTCTACGAACTTTTGGAAGAAAGCTTCTACCCGTATGACAGAATGAACGAGGTCGTTCTTTTTGAAAACGCACACAATGAAAAATCGTGGCGAGAAATTTTCCCCGATTTTCTCCACACATTTTTGAGCAGACTTTGATAATATGAACAGCAAAATTGATATAAAAATATGCACCATTGATATGCTGACGGACCTGCAGTATCTTTGCAGAACAACTTTTTACGAAACTTTCGCCGATTCAACCGATGAGGAGGATATGCGAAAATTTCTTGCAGAAACCTATTCAGCGGAAAAACTGTCAGCAGAACTTGCAAACTCCGAAAGTGTAACCTTTATAGCGTACAAAAACGGTACTCCTCTCGGATATTTAAAACTGAATATCGGCAATGCGCAGACTGAAAAATGCCTTGACAATGCGCTTGAAATTCAACGCATCTATATTCTGAAAAGTGCCAAAGGACAGGGCATAGGCTCAGCATTTATGCAGATTGCGGAGAATTTTGCAAGCGAGAAAAAACTTTCAACAATATGGCTCGGTGTATGGGAACATAACGAGTCTGCAAAGAAATTCTACAAATCAAAAGGATATGAAAAATTTTCACATCACACATTTGTCATCGGTGACGATATGCAAACCGATTTCCTTTTGAAAAAAGAAATGAAAGGGTAAAATCAAAATGATTAAATGTAAAATTGATGTTGGTGAAGAGGAAAATAAAGTAATAAAAGAAATTTCATTAGATTGTCTGGGAAATAAAACGAAAAGATTAATTATTAGAATATGTCTTTTACTTATCGCAGTAATTATTGTACTTCAAATGATTTTTGACCCCCCAATGAATGGTGGTTCAATTGATATCATGGCATTTATTTTTGTAGCTCTGGATATTTTGTTAGCAATCTTTGCAAGAAAAATACATGAATTGATTTTCTATATAAGGTCAAGTAAAGCAGATCCTTCTGAAAAACAGGGGGTTAGAGAATATATGTTTTTTGAAGATGGTATTCAGATAATTTCACCGTGGGTAAAAGGAATGAACCAATGGAATATGTTTTATTTTTGGGGCAATTATAAAAATTATATCTACATTATCCACCGCTCAAACCATGTATTGTTGGTTGATCTCAGGAAGCTTTCCGTGAATGAAATAAATGATTTGACAAATCTTCTGAACAGACATCTCAGCTTTTGTCCCAACTGACCTTATTTTGGCAAAACAAAAGGACAGCCTTTAAAGACTGTCCCAAAAATGTGATTTGGTTTAAATCGAAATTATGCGATGATTTCGCCGTCAACCGTACCGCCAAGACCTGCGGCATTTGATTCGTCTGTATCAATGTGCATTGCAGGAGCGTAGTTTGCATTTACTCTGATTACAACATCACCGAATGTTGTTGCTCTGCCTGTATTTTCGCCAACCTTAACCGAAACGAGCTGTTTGTCTTTAAGACCAAACTCCTCGGCAGTTTTCGGATCAAGGTGAATGTGTCTTTTAGCGGCAATTACACCGCATTCGATTTCAACTTCGCCCTCGGGACCGACAAGCTTGCAACCGGGTGTGCCTGCAATATCGCCTGATTCTCTGACAGGAGCGGCAATGCCGAGCTTACGAGCGTCTGTAAGAGAGATTTCAACCTGATCTGCACTTCTTTCGGGACCGAGAATTGACATTTTCATTTCACTTTTCGGACCTACAACAGTTACCTTTTCAACACAGGCAAACTGTCCTGGCTGTGAAAGATTCTTTTTGTTTGTAAGAGTTGCGCCCTTGCCAAAGAGAGCCTCAAGAGTTTCTTTTGTAACATGAACATGATGCGCTGATGTTTCAACCATTACTTTCATTTTGTGTACCACCATTCAATTAGAATTCGCCGTACGGCTTCGTGTTTATTTTACTACTTTATTCTTGGAATTTCAACATTTTTGATAAATTTAAATCTTTATTTTGGGAGAGAAAATTATGTATAATACCTGGGAAGAATTAAAATCGGCTTGTGAAAACTGTCACAGGTGTGAACTCTGCGAAACTCGCACAAATGTTGTTGTGGGCGTCGGCAATGAAAATGCAGAGGTTATGTTCATCGGTGAAGGTCCTGGTGAAAACGAGGATCTTCAAGGCGAACCGTTTGTCGGCAGAGCAGGCAAACTGCTTGACAAAATGCTTGCGGCTGTTGACCTTGACAGAAACAAGAATATTTACATTGCCAATATGGTAAAGTGCCGTCCGCCGAAGAACCGTGATCCAAAGCCCGAAGAACAGGAAATGTGCATTGAGTGGCTCAGAACACAGGTGAGAATGATCAAGCCGAAAATTATTGTCTGTCTCGGCAGAATTGCGGCGGCAAGGCTTATTAAATCGGATATCAAAATCACAAAGGAACACGGTCAGTGGATTGAGAAAAACGGTGTGCTTATGATGGCAATGCTTCATCCTGCGGCAATTTTGCGTGATCCACGCAGAAAGCCCGACGCTTTTGACGATTTCTTAAAGCTCCGTGATAAAATCAACGAGGTTTGTAATCATACATATGAATAATTTTTTGCAGCGGAGGTTTAGTGTGACCTCTGCTGTTTTTATATGTATAATTTCAAAATATTGTACATACAGATGACGAATACGGTAAGATTTCTGTTGATATTGCGGTATTAATTTGGTATAATTAGTATGCAAAGCACAGCGATTTTTTCTGTAAGAAACATATGAAAAGGGTGATTTTATGAGTCTTGTAGAATTTAATAATGTTTACAAAAGATACAAAACGGGTGAGATTGTCATCAATGCGGTTGACGGCATTTCGTTCAAGGTTGAGGAGGGCGAGTTTGCAATTGTAGTCGGTGCGTCCGGTGCAGGCAAAACAACCGTTCTGAATATTCTCGGCGGAATGGACAGCTGTTCCGAGGGCGAAATCATTGTCGGCGGAAAGGATATAAGCAAATTTAAGGACAAACAGCTTATTGAGTACAGACGGCACGACATAGGCTTTGTGTTCCAGTTCTACAACCTTGTTCATAACCTAACAGCAAAGGAAAATGTTGAGCTTGCCGCTCAGATTTGCAGTAATCCTCTTGACAGCGAAACTGCTCTTGACAGCGTGGGCTTGCTTGAAAGGGCAAACAACTTCCCTGCACAGCTTTCGGGCGGTGAACAGCAGAGAGTTTCAATCGCAAGAGCACTTGCCAAAAGGCCGAAGCTTTTGCTTTGTGACGAACCGACAGGTGCGCTTGACTACAACACGGGCAGACAGATTCTGAAATTGTTGCAGGAAACCTGCCGTAAAGACAAAATGACCGTTGTTCTCATCACTCACAACGGAGCAATAACACCGATGGCGGATCACATTATAAGAATGAAAAGCGGAAAAATTGTTGAAGATATTTACAATGAAAATCCGAAAAATGTTGAAGAAATTGAGTGGTAAAAAATGAAAAGGAGGTGTCACAATGACTAAATCCTTGATAAAAAACACATTCAGAGAAATTAAAAATACAAAAGCAAGATTCATCTCAATTATGGCGATTATCGCCCTCGGAGTGGGATTTTTTGCCGGAATAAAGGCAACGGTTCCGTCAATGTACAATCTTGCAAGAACCTACACGGACGAGCAGGAGCTTATGGATTACCGACTTGTGTCAACGGTCGGATTTGATGAGGACGACATAAAGGCGGTAAAAAATACGGACGGAGTAACCTCTGTTATGCCGTCATATTTCTGTGATGTTCAGACCGATGCCGACAGCGGCGGCAGGACTATGAGAGTCATTGCACTTCCCGAAAAATACGGTGATAATTCCGTTCAGAACAAGCTTGTTTTGACGGAAGGCAGACTTCCCGAAAAGTCGGGTGAAATTGCAGCCGATTCAAGCTCGTTCACGGCAGAGGGTTATAAAATCGGCGACAAAATCAAATTTGCAAAACAGACGGGCGATACAGATACTTCAACCGAACTTAAAACCCTTGAATACACTGTGGTCGGTCTTGTGCAGTCACCTCTTTACATAGCATATCAGCGAGGAACTACGACGGTCGGCAACGGAAAAATCTCGGATTATTTCTACATTTGCCCCGAAGATTTCGCCTTTGAACGCTACACGGAGCTTTATGTAAAAACCGATATTTCGGATAAATTCTTGGCATACACGGACGATTATGATAATGCCATAGAGAATAAAGCCGCCGATTTTGAAAAGGTGGGAGAGAACAGGAGCAACAGCTTTACGGTTGAGGTTATCGACAAGGCTAAGAGCGACCTTGCAGATGCAAAACAGGAGTATTCGGACAATAAAGAAAAAACCGAAAAGAAGCTTGCCGATGCAAAGACGGCGATTGATGACGGCAAAAAAGAGCTGAAAACCAAGACCGATGACGCACAGAAAAAACTTGATTCGGCAAAACAGCAGATTGAGGACGGCAGGACACAGCTTGAAAATTCACGCAATGAATATAACACAAAAATTGCCGACGCACAGGCTCAGATTGCCGAAAAGGAAAGTCAGCTTAATTCTGCCGAAAAACAATATAGTTCTTCAAAAGCAGAATTTGATAAAGAAATTTCAAAATCACAGGCTGAAATAGAAAATGCGGAATATCAGCTGCAGTCGGCAAAGGATACATTTCAAACCGAACAGGAACCACAGCTTTTGGCAGGAATAAGCCAGGCTGAGGACGCCGTTTCCGCTTTGCAGTATCAAATCAGTCAGACAACCGATGAAGAAACGCTTGCTGTTTTGAACGCACAGCTTGAACAGGCTCAGCAGAAGCTTGATGAACTCAACGCAACATACGATTCCGCAAAGGCACAGCTTGAAGAAAGCGAAAGCCGACTTTCCGAAAGCAAGGCACTTTTTGAACAGAAAAAGAGTGAGGGACAGGCTCAGCTTGACTACGCATATTCACAGATTTCAAGCGGAAGAACACAGCTTGATGCCGCAAAAGCAGAACTTGCACAACAGTCGGCAGACGGTCAGGTACAGCTTGATTCGGCAGAAAGCAAGCTGAATGACGCTCAGAGCGAGTATGACAGCGGTGTTGCAAAGCTTGCCGAGGAAAAGAAAAACGGCGAGAAAAAACTCTCCGATGCACAGACAGAATACGATGACGGTGTTAAAAAAGCCGATGAAGAATTCAAAAAGGCAGAGGATAAAATCAAAGATGCAGAGGAAGAAATTAATTCTCTTACAGAACCAAAGTGGTATGTCTTCGACAGAAGCGACAACCCGGGTTACTCAACATTTTCTTCAAATGCAGACAGACTCGGCGCTGTTGCAACGGTATTTCCAGTATTTTTCCTGCTCGTAGCGGTGCTTGTCTGCGTAACCACAATGACAAGACTTATTGAAGAAAAGCGTACCGAAATCGGAACGCTGAAAGCACTCGGCTACAGTAACACAAGCATTGTAATGAAGTTTGTAATCTACTCGTTGCTTGCGGCTGTTATCGGAAGTGTAATCGGTATTTTAATCGGCATTTTCACCTTGCCGTTTGTAATTTATGATGCTTACAAAATTATGTACTACATCGGCGATATAACGCTGATACCAGACTATACAAGCATAATTTTCGGAATTGTTGCCGCAGTTGTCTGCACGGTTGTTGTGTCGGTTGTAGTGTGTGCAAAATCTCTGCACGAAAAGCCTGCGGCTATTATGCGCCCGAAAGCACCGAAGGCGGGCAAGAGAATTTTGCTTGAACGCATAAAACCGTTGTGGTCACATATGAGCTTTAACTCAAAGCTGACCGCAAGAAATCTGTTCAGATACAAGGTAAGACTTTGTATGACTGTTATCGGTGTGGCAGGCTGTACGGCTCTGATTGTTGCCGCATTCGGTTTGCTCAACAGCTTTGAACCGATGACACACGATCAGTTTGAAACAATCTATAAATACGACGCCGTTGTTGTTCCTAAAGACAGCGGAAGTGCCGACAATCTTTCGTTTTTGACAGATACACTTGATAAAAACAGCAATGTCAAACACTCAATGCTTGTTTCACAGCAGGAATGTACGGTAACACACGGCAGTAAGGTTAAGGACAGCGACACAAATCTTGTTGTACCGCAGAATCCCGAAAAGTTTGACGAAATTGTTTCTCTGCATACAAGAAAGGGCAAAGAAGAACTCAAGCTTTCGGACAGCGGAGTAATGCTCAGTGAAAAAATGTGCAGTGAGCTTGGAATAAAAACGGGCGACAAAATCACACTGAATGTTGACGGCAAAAAGGCAGAGGTCAAGGTCAGCGGAATTTTTGAACAGTACATTTACAATTTTGTTTATATGACGCCAACCGCCTATAAGAGCTTGTTCGGCAGTGACTGCACCTATAATATGGCTGATGTCGCACTCAAAGATACCTCGGATTCCGCCTGCGACAAATTCGGTTCACAGGTTTTATCAGATGATAAAATTGCGGCGGTAAGCTACATTGCATCAAGCTTGAACGAATTTAAAAATATGCTCAACTCTCTTGATATGGTTGTTACGGTTATGATAATCTGCGCAGCGGCACTTGCCTTTGTTGTACTCTACAATCTTACAAATATCAACATTGCCGAGCGTGTCCGTGAAATTGCAACCTTTAAGGTTCTCGGATTCTACAATCGTGAAACTTCATCCTTCATTTACAAAGAGAACATAATTTTGACTATCCTCGGAATTTTCGTAGGTCTGTTCCTCGGAAACCTTTTGACAGGTTTCATCATTCAGACGGTTGAGGTTGACAACGTTATGTTTGGAAGAGATATTTATTTCACTTCATACCTCTATGCGGCAGGGCTGACATTCCTGTTTTCAATTCTTGTAAATGCGGTTATGAGCTTTAAGATTAAAGCCGTTAATATGGTTGAAAGCCTTAAAAGCGTTGAATAACGGAATATTTTGCCGTATGCTTAAAAAATCTTTTGTAAAATATTGATTGAATACAGCAATTGTGTTATAATACAGAAGAATAGGCTAAATAAATAGGCTGACAGGCAAAATATCTGTGAAAGGATAGTTACAGTAATGATAAAAGCTAATGAATACCGCACAGTCACCTGCGGTGAGTTAAGAGAAGAAAATATCGGACAGCAGGTCAGAGTTGCGGGCTGGGTTGAAAATATCCGTGACCACGGCGGTGTAATGTTCCTCGATATCCGTGATCAGTACGGTGTGCTTCAGGTTGTTGTTCACAACGATGAACTCCTTAAAGATATCAACAAGGAATGTACAGTAACTCTCAGCGGTACTGTTGTTAAGCGTGACGAAGAAACAATCAACAAGAAGATTGCCACAGGTTTCGTTGAAGTTCACACGGAGGACATCAAGGTTCTCGGTAAGTGTAAGAATGTTCTTCCGTTTGAGGTTGCAACCTCTACAAATACCAACGAAGAAGTAAGACTTAAATATCGTTTTCTTGACCTCCGTAACCCGAAGGTTCACAATAATATTATGATTCGTTCGCAGATTATCACATTTCTGCGCAACAAGATGAACGAAATGGGCTTTATGGAGATTCAGACTCCTATCCTTTCAACTTCATCTCCGGAGGGCGCTCGTGACTACCTTATCCCGAGCAGAAAGCACAAGGGCAGATTCTATGCTCTACCACAGGCTCCTCAGATTTTTAAACAGCTCCTTATGGTGTCAGGCTTTGACAGGTATTTCCAGATTGCACCTTGCTTCCGTGATGAGGACGCGCGTGCAGACCGTTCACCGGGTGAGTTCTATCAGCTTGATTTTGAAATGGCTTTTGCAACACAGGAAGATGTATTTGCTGTTGCTGAAGAGGTTCTTTATGAAACATTCAAGAAGTTTTCAAATAAAGAGGTTTCAAAGCCTCCGTTTGCCCGTATTCCGTATGCCGAGAGTATGCTCAAGTACGGTACAGACAAGCCTGACCTCCGCAATCCGCTCGTAATTGTTGAAATCAGCGATATGTTTGAGGAAACAGACTTTGCTCCGTTCCGCAAAAAGACAGTTCGTTCAATCAATGTTCCGAACGCCGCAGGTCAGTCAAAAAAGTGGTTCAAGAAGATGGAGGAGTTCGCTCTTTCAATCGGCATGAAGGGCCTTGGCTATGTTAAGGTTAGAGATGACCTCACATTTGACGGTCCGATTGACAAGTTTCTTAAAGAGGGCGACCGTGAAGAGCTTATCAGCCGTAACGGTTCAAAAGCAGGCGATGTAATCTACTTTATCGCCGATACTGCTCAGGAAGCTCCAAAACTTGCGGGTCAGATCAGAACAGAGGTTGCAAAGCGTCTTGACCTTATCGATACAAGCCGTTTTGAAATGTGCTTTATCGTTGACTTCCCGATGTTTGAGAGAGATGAAGAAACAAATAAAATTATCTTCACACACAATCCTTTCTCAATGCCACAGGGCGGTCTTGACAGTCTTCTTAACAAGGATCCCGAAGAGGTTCTTGCTTATCAGTACGATATCGTTTGCAACGGTGTTGAGCTTTCATCAGGCGCTGTTCGTAACCACGATATTGAAATTATGAAGAAAGCGTTCGAGCTTGCAGGCTACAGCGAGGATGACCTCAAGGCTAAGTTCTCCGCACTTTACAATGCGTTCCAGTACGGTGCTCCGCCGCACGCAGGTATGGCTCCGGGTGTTGACCGTATGATTATGCTCCTTACAGAGGAAGAGAACATCAGAGAAGTTATTGCATTCCCGATGAATTCAAATGCTCAGGATCTTCTCCTCGGTTCACCGGGTGAGGTAACAGAACAGCAGCTCCGTGAGGTTCATATTAAATTAAGATAAAAACTGCATTTGCAGTCATATATTCAAACTCAAAGGGCGAGTTATATATTATATGACTTGCCCTATTTTCTTTAAAAAGGACGGTTTTTATGGTAACAAGAGAAGATGTTGAAAACATTGCGTTGCTTTCAAAGCTTTTTGTTCCCGAAGAGGAGCTTGACGGCCTTACAAAGTCAATGCAGGAAATCATAGATTTTGCCGACACAATCAATAACGCTCCGACAGACGGCGAGGAGTTTGACGATATTAACAATCTGTCAAATGTTTTTCGTGAGGATGAGGTTGTTGAGTCCTACGATACAAAGGAGATTCTTTCAAACGCTCCCGAGCAGGCAGAGGATCACTTCCTTGTAAGAAACAGAGAGTAAGGCGGTGTAAAAATGGGTTCTATTGAAAAAATTCATGAAATGCTTGTGTCAAAAGAGTGTTCATGTACCGAGCTTACAAAAAGCTATCTTGATGAAATCGAAAAAGCTGACGGCGAGCTTAACGCATATGTTAATGTAACAGGCGAGGAGGCTCTGAAAACTGCCGAGGCTGTTGACAGAAAAATTGCCTCCGGCGAGGAAATCGGTATGCTCGAGGGTGTTCCGATGACACTCAAGGACAATATTTCAACAAAGGGAATTGAAACAACCTGTTGTTCAAAAATTCTCACAGGCTATAAGCCAATTTATAACGCAACCGTTTGGGAAACTCTTGCAGGCGAAAACGCAGTTATGCTCGGCAAGACGAATATGGACGAGTTCGCAATGGGCTCTTCATGCGAAACATCGTACTTTGGCGGTGCAATGAATCCGTTTGATTCAAACTATGTTTCAGGCGGTTCATCAGGCGGTGTTGCAAGTGCGGTAGGCGCAAACATTGCAGCTTACGGTCTTGGCTCTGATACAGGCGGATCAATCCGTCAGCCGGCATCATTCTGCGGTATTGTAGGTCTTAAACCTACTTACGGTGCGGTTTCCCGTTACGGACTTATCGCATATGCAAGTTCACTTGACCAGATTGGACCGATTACAAAGTCTGTTGAGGACGCTGCAATTGTTTTTGACGCAATTTCAAAGAGAGATGAAAAAGATTCAACCTCAAAGGGCTTTGTCGGTGACACTTATTCAAAACTCAACAATGACATCAAGGGCATGAAAATCGGTATTGCAAAGGAATATCTTGAGGGTGTCCGTGACGATGTAAAAGAGGCTGTCTTAAAGGCTGCCGATATCTACAAGTCAATGGGCGCAGAGATTGTTTACTTTGACCTGCCCGAACTCAAATTTGCCCTTCCTGTTTACTATATCATCGCCTGTGCCGAGGCATCTTCAAACCTTGGCAGATATGACGGTATCCGTTTCGGTTACAAAACCGAGCATTACAACGGCACTCACGATATGGTCTGCCGTACCCGTTCGGAGGGATTCGGCGAAGAGGTTAAACGCAGAATCCTCCTCGGTACTTATGTTCTTTCCGCAGGTTACTATGACGCTTATTACAAAAAGGCTCAGAATCTTCGTGGCACTATCGTTAAGGCATTCAACAACGCATTTGAAAAGTGCGATGTAATCCTTGCTCCGACAGTTCCTATGACAGCATTTGAAAAGGGACATGCTGTAAGCGATCCGATTGAAACCTATCTTACGGATATCTGCACTGTACCTGTCAATATTGCGGGTTTGCCGGGTGTTTCGGTTCCGTGCGGATTCAACGCAAAGGGTATGCCGATTGGTATGCAGCTTATCGGCAAGAGCTTCGGCGAGGCTGAAATTCTTAATGCGGCATACAAATATCAGCAGGCTGCTGCTGAAAACTTTAAGGATACAAAGTGGGGTGTTAAGCTGTGAGTTACGAATTAGTTGCGGGTTTTGAAACCCATATTGAGCTTGCCACAAAGACAAAAATCTTCTGTGGCTGTACTACAAAATTCGGCGGTGCGCCAAACAGCCATTGCTGTCCCGTGTGTATCGGTCTGCCGGGAACACTTCCAAAGCTTAACCGTGAGGTAGTTCGCTATGCAATCCGTGCAGGTCTTGCAGTTCACGGTGAAATCGCAGAGATTTCAAAAATGGACAGAAAGAACTACTGCTATCCCGACCTTTCAAAGGCTTATCAGATCAGCCAGCTTTATGCTCCGCTTATTATAGGCGGTTATGTTGAGCTTTCAAACGGCAGAAAAATCCGTCTGCACCACATTCACATCGAAGAGGATGCAGGAAAGCTCATTCATCAGCACGGCGACACATATGTTGACTATAACCGTGGCGGTGTTCCTCTTATCGAAATCGTTTCAGAGCCTGACATTCGTTCAATTGACGAGGCAAGAGAGTATGTTGAAAAGCTTCAGCAGGTTATGCGTTACATCGGAATTTCCGACTGTAAGATGCAGGAAGGCTCAATGCGTTGCGATGTAAACATTTCGGTTCGTCCAAAGGGCAGCGAAAAGCTTGGTACAAGAACCGAAATTAAAAATATGAACTCAATCAACAACATAGCAAAGGCTATGGAGTATGAGTTTGAAAGACAGGTTGACCTTATTGAAAACGGCGGAAGTGTTGTTCAGGAAACTCTCCGTTATGACGACGCAACCAACACAACATCTTCAATGAGAAGTAAAGAGGACGCTCACGATTACCGTTATTTTCGTGATCCCGACCTTGTTACTATCCATGTTCCGAAAGATGTTGTTGAAGAAATCAAGGCTGCAATGCCTGAGCTTCCTGCCGATAAGTGCAGAAGATATATTGATGAACTTGCAATTCCCGAAAAGGATGCACAGCTTCTTACAAAGTACCGCAAAATCAGCGAATATTTTGACAAGGCTTGCGAGGGCGTTAAGTCACCAAAGACAGTTTCAAACTTCATTATCGGTCAGATTTTCCGCAGAACAGAAACCGAGGCTGACAAGGAAATCTTTGATGTTGCGGTTACTCCGGAACAGCTTAACGAGCTTGTAAAACTTCTTGACAGCGGTAAAATCCGCAACAACCTTGCAAAGGCAACACTTGAAAAAATGCTTGACAGCGGCAAGGGTGCTCTTGAATTTATCAGCGAAAGCGATATGGGCGGTCTTGACGAAAACGCACTCAACGATTTGTGCAAGCAGGCTGTTGAGAGCAATCCAAAGGCTGTTGAGGACTATAAGAACGGCAAGGAAAAGGCGATTAAGTCGCTTGTCGGAAATGTTATGAAGAACAGCAGAGGTAAGGCAGATCCTGCTCTTGCAGAGTCAAAAATTAAGGAGCTTATCGGCTGATAACTTAAACCTTCACGGGGGTGTGTCTTATGAAAGGAAAAATCAAAGTAACGGCAGTTGTAATGTTTCTCGGAGTTATATTTTCGGGAATTTTGGTTGCATATAAGCTGGTTAATACGATTATCCCGTCATTTGACGGCGGATCGGCATCGGTATTCGACTATCTGCTAATCGTGACTGTCACCGTTTCAATGGTGCTGAAGCTCGCAGTAGGTTCAATGGGCCTGAGAGCCGTTTCAAAAAAGACATCACCGCCGGATATGCAAAAAATGTTGAAAACTTCGGGCAAACTCGCAGTAGTGCTTGTGCTTATCGGAGTGCTTAACATCATATTTAATGTTGTCAACGGACAGGTTGTTTTTGTGATTGAAGTGTTTGACATAGCAACCGATATTCTCCTCGGTTTTGTGTATATACTTGCCTCCGCAAGCGTTCGTGCCGGCAGAGAATAAGTTCGGATTTTAGATTACCAAATAAAAAATTAACGGTTGGATTTACGAAAAAAGTAATCCAACCGTTTTTTGTTTTTGTAATTTTTCTTTTAGAACCGTATGGGCGGACAATATCCGCCTACACGGCGAGTCGACGTTCCCAGTTCGTGAAGACAGTTTTAATTAAATGTAAAATTGAAAATTGAAAATGGAAAATTAATGTCGGGAAGACAGTTTTTAATATTAAAAACATATTATGCCCGAGCGTAACATTGCAACCGTTCGCACAATTCCGTAGGGGCGTTCATTGTGTCAAGTGCAACATGGTAACCACCTGTGCAAGGACATGGTATACAAATTCACAA
>OLNM01000031.1_pt1 | contig 127052 bp, 110 predicted proteins | sample 1672391 | NCBI WGS metagenome assembly OLNM01 (sample SAMEA3136680, study PRJEB25190) | human gut metagenome | reverse complement strand
GCTTCCGGTAGGTGGAATTCAGTGATTCTATCGCATTTGTCGTGTAAATGACCTTTCTGACAGTAGTTGAGAACTTAAAAATAGGTGAAACAGCATCCCAGTTGTCCTTCCAACGCTTCATGGAATTCGGGTATTTGGGAGTCCATTTTTCAGTTACACGGTCTAAGGCAGCCAGAGCTTTCTGCTCGTCAGCAGCCTGATAGATGGTTTTTAAGTCTGTAGCAAAGGCTTTTCTATCCTTATCCGGAACGTATTTCAGAGTGTTTCTTACCTGATGAACAATACATCTCTGGTATTCTGTTTTTGGAAACGCTGCTGCAATCGCTTCCTTAATGCCTGTAAGGCCGTCGGCGCAGATGATCAGGATATCCTTAACTCCTCGATTTTTCAGTTCATTTAAGACTGAAAGCCAGTATTTCGCACTTTCATTGTCACCGATTGTAATGGTCAGGACTTCCTTTTTGCCCTCTGTATTAATACCCAGAATGACATAAGCTGCAAGTTTACGAATGACTCCGTTATCCCGCACAGAATAATGGATTGCATCGATGTAAAGGATCGGATATACCTCATCCAGTGGACGGTTCTGCCAGTCTTCAATCTGAGGAAGTATTTTATCTGTCACGTCAGATATGAAACTTTCTGATGCTTCAAAACCATAGATATCTTCGATTGTTTCCGAGATCTGGCGAGTGGTCATTCCCTTTGCATACATAGAAATGATCTTCTGATCAATATCAGAAATATCTTTCTGACGCTTTTTCACAATCTGTGGTTCAAAGGTCGATTTTCGATCCTGTGGGACTTCGATTTCCATAGAACCATACCGACTGTTTACCTGCTTATGTTTATAGCCGTTGCGATAATCATCGTTGTCAGAACGCTCGGACTTTTCGTATCCAAGGTGATCATCCATTTCGGCCTCCATCATTTCTTTAATGGTGCCACCTAAGAGATCTTTGAGAGCATCCTGGATGTCTTCTGCAGTCTCGATATCGTATTCTTCGAGAAGCTGCCGAATGATGTTTCTTTTACCATCGGTCATTTGTACTCTGTGTACAGGTTTCTTTTGTCTTGCCATAATAAAAGGCCCTCCTAATGATAATTATTTTATCATAGAAGGACCTTGCCTAGATTATTTTACAGAAAAAGTTTCACAGACTCTCTTACAAATTTATATCCTATACCTAGAAAAGCAATCATACTTAATGATTGCTTTTTCTTTTATTTACTTGATTACCCCACTCTCCTACTCTCATCTTAATTTTCTATTATTCTTTAATTCCAGTTCGAATCTCTTTAAATTACACAGATATATGTTTGCTATTTATTCAGCAATCAGGCCTTTTGCTATGATAATAATAATTTATTTTTACCTTTTTGTATGTATAGAATATTTATTATTACTAAATATGATAATAATGTTATTACTATATTTGATAATGATAAATATATTTATCATTCATTTTCATTTTAATATAGTAGTGATGATGTTATTATTACTATATTGTTTCTTGAATTGTATTCTTATTATCAAAATTGATAATTCATTTACTATATTTTTCTATGGCGGTTTTCTTCTCATATTTATTATTATCATTTTTATGAATTGATTTATTTTAAATATGATAAATTTCTATTTATCGATCATGAGATACTTCATTCAGGAAGTACATCTTCGAACTTGTTTAATTAGTAAAATTCTCTTTGTGAATTCATCAAATTTATTTTTATGTTTTATCAGCAGTGGGAGAGTAGTAACGCCATCAAAGCGCAATCATTATGCCATTATCACGCAATTATTATGCCATTTACCAAAATCAAGGTTATAGCGCGCCATTTATATGCCATCATCGCGACATTATATCGCCATTTCAGTGCAACTATAGTGCCACTAATACGCAATTCTTGCGCCATTTATTTAGATCAATCCTATTTCAAGAAGATAATAATATTGACATTTCCGTAAATACACAGTATTATAATGGTAACGTCATTATTATTTTTGATAATAATAAATTGGCTTAGTAGTTCTACAGCATCGAAAACATAAGATATAATAATAAAATTGATGTTAATTAAAAAGAAAGGGAAAGCTGCCATCTATGTAATAAAAAGAGAGGGTGAGCAGCAGGAAAAAGAATGGACCAGAAATTATATTTGAGTGTTGACTGCGGATTTGATAAATTTAAGTGCTGTATCGGCGACTATTTACTCGCCTTTTCATCTAAAATGATTGATGTCACCAATTCTATTAATGCTTTATCAGTAGCAGATGGCGACAACACCTACATAGAATACAAGGGATCTGTATACATGTTCGGTGACAGTATCGATCAAATCATCAGTATGAAATCCAATTTAAAAATGTATGCTGAAGAACTTGATAGTAACCGAAACAAACAACGTTTTAAAGACAGAACTTTCCATATTAGTTTACTCGCAGCAATCGGATACTCGATAGTAGCATATGATACCGTCTATAATCCTGAAAAAGATGTTGACAAACATCTTTTTAGAAACCTCAGTAACTTGCAGTATTTTATCGGTATTGGTTTGCCTTATGGCAGCATGAATGAATGGCCACAGATCAAGGAATTTTTGAAGCAGCGCCATCATTTCAAAATCCGCCGTGGTAGCAAATCCTGTACTTTTGATTTTGACCTGGATCTTTCAAACGCGAATTTCTTATGTAACGCACAGGTAATCACAGCTTTTCTTTTCCAAGGTGCATCATCAGACGGTAATTTAACTATTGATAAGAAGGCCTTACCGTGTATCATGATGGATGCTGGATATAAAACAGTTGGATTATTTGAACTGGCAAAGAATCTGTCGATCAATCCAGAAACCGCGTTCAGTGATACAGATCATGCAATGTACAACATTGATAAGTATGTTGAAGAGAAGGTAAAAGATGCTGGAAGAGAGGACTTTAGTTATCTTCAGGTACAGTATCATGCCAGAGGCGAAGGTAATCCAGCAGTTCGTAAGAACACAACCGTGATCAATGTAAAGGATATCTACGAAAAAGTTTTGGCAGAAGAAGCTATCAAACTGTGTAGCCTATTAGAAGGAAAATATTCATTGGATGACGTTGAAAATATGTTCATAACCGGCGGCACCGGAATCGCATATTATCCTCACATAAAAAAATACATGGCTGAACATCATGGACTTACAAAAGTGGTTTTAACAAATCGTGCTGATGATGGATCCGAAATTTCTCCAATGTACGCTATTGTAATCGGACTGCATAAACAGCTCAAAAACAGGTACAAATAATGGCTAGCTACATTCAAATCAACATCAATACAGCTAATGCGCCACATTTCGCTACGTGGTATCATAACCGCAGCGGTCAAGCAATGTCATTCTTGACCGCTGCCGTACTAAATTACGCAATCAAGCGGCAATTTCTCTTAATCGGCTACGCACCGAAAGACATTTCCCTTGAAGAGCTTCCAAAAGTATTTCAGATCCGCATTAAAGGCAATGAATCACTTGTCAAATGGGAAAACGATTTAAAAATGGCAAGCCTCAATAAACGCCGAACGATTGAGTATATATTGGAACAATCCATCAGTACAGATACGCCCATCCGTTATACACAAGCAGAAATGGATATGAAAATAGCCGAGCTTACTTTCGGATCAACAGCCCGAGAAGAGAAGAGTAGTGTGGCACTTTCATATGTACCGGTGGTAAACGAAAATCCTACTGATAATAGTTCCAATGAAGCGATAACGAAATCAACATCTTCCATGAAACAGGATACCTCAAAAGTTGTTTCTGAAAATAAGGATACCGAAACCGCTTCAAGTAGAACTACCGAGGAAAATAATTCCGATAATATATTCATGAACAGTGCATTTGCTGGCCTAGAATAAAAAGGATGATGACCATGCATATAACAAAGAAAAAACGAGATGCAATTGTCAAACTGCACCGTCAGGGCGAGTCGATCGAACTTCTGACCGCCATTAGCGGTCTCAACCGAACCACCATTACATCCATTATCAAAAAAGATGATAGTGAAAAGCTTTTTCGCGAATTCAATATGGTAAGTGAAAAATTATCGTTTGAGCGTTGATAAGTATTTCTGATCAGGTAAGAATTTACAAAGCTCATCTGATGTGATAAAATACCTATTACAAAACCCGCTTTCCGGCATAATATAATCAATCTGCAGAATTGCTGCAGCCGATTATGTTATGCTTTTTTTGTGCCCAAAATTTGAATTTGTGAAAGGATTTTAAGATGATAAAAATGAAATCAGTTCCCATTATTTTCCTCATATTCATGTTCATCATATTGACGATCCCAGCATATGCCGCTGACACCAAAAAGATCACCAGCGTAAACATCCAGAGAATTTATAAAGCAAAGGAGGGCGAAATCAATCCAGATCAAGTATCTTTTAAGCCCGGCCGTTCCGAGTATACCATCACTTATCAGGGAATGTATGATGCCAGCGATTTACCAATCGGTTCTTATATGGACTATAAGATTACCCTTAATGCTAAAAAAGGGTATGATTTCGAATGGTTAAAAGAGCGAAATTGTCTTTCAGATTCCGGGACAATACAGGGACTCTCTATATCTGAAGATTACTCATCCTGCAGTTTTACCCTTCATGCCTATCCGCTTCCAATGGTTTTAAATCAGCCACAGCAACTCCGCTGGAAAGGGACGGACGCAGAATGGGATCCTGTTGAGCATGCCGACTCATATCATGTGACTATATACACCATCGAAAAGGACGGCCGTCTTACCCAACGTGGAAAAGAACTTACATGCAGCACAACCTCTATCAACACCAGAGAAATTCTATATTCAAAACCAGGAGATTATATTTTTAAAGTCGAAGCTGCCAGCGACCAAACGTACCTGTATACCAGTAAAAAAGCAGAGCTGGCTTATAATCATTCAAAATATCTATCTTCTGAAGATATCGGCTATTATACAGGATACTGGCAGAAGAAAAATGGTTCGCAACTCTATAAACTTGCTTCCACCGAACGCGCTGAATATGATAGCGAATACCTTATAAGTGGCCGATACCTCATAAACGGAGACTATTACACTTTTAACGAAAGCGGCGAGCTGCTGACTGGATGGCAATCATTCAATGAACAATGGACATATCACGATGAAAACAGCGGAAGAGCAGTTCGCGGGTGGTATTCAAAAGCAGGCAAAAAATACTTCTTTGATCCCACGTCATCCATTATGACCACCGGCTGGCGGACGATCGATCATCAAAGATATTATTTCGATCAGTCTGGAGCCATGGTCACGGGCTGGCAAAAAATTCACGGAAAGATATATCTGTTCCATAAAAACGGATCTCTAAACCTTAACACGGTAGTGATCCAAGGGAAAACCTATAGTTTTCAATCCGATGGCAGTCTCATTCAGTAACCAGTAACATATTTTCAATGAAAAGGCAGGAATGCATTTATGCTCAGTTTGATTTTAAAAATACTACGCGATAAAGTAGGAGAGTTGTACAATTCCATCAATCGAAAGATGCAGCCCTTACCATTTGGGGATGATCAGGACTATATCCTTGATTCCGACACCGTAACTGTATCCGATTTCTGGAAGGATTTTAAAAAGTATAGCCAGAGCCCTGCTCTGATCGGTATATTTTATGTATTTTTACTTCTCAACATAATAATAAATTTATTTATTATTATCATGTCCATTTCTAATCTTTCCAATCACTGCTTAAGAAATCATTTATTATCGCTCGTAATGGCACTTTTCTGGCTATTTGTGCCTCCGATTATCTGGATGTATTCTACCAGATACGTTTTTTGGAACTACCATCTGTATAAATATGGTAGTCTCATCCTCCTAGCATTGAATGATCTAATAATCATCCAGAAGTTCATAATGAGCAGCTTTTATCCGTCCTTGATCCATTTTCTCTCAATTATTCCGGTGGGAGAGTACATTGGTAAGGACATGATCATGCAGCTGGGCGTTTTCTTATTTGCCGGACTTCCGCCTCTGATCCCCATCTATATCGGATGCAAGTTATATGGCACATTCTCTTCGGACCTAGTCCTGGATGAAATCGATCGCTTTAAACTCGATCAGTACATAGATTTCCGGAAATCCAAAGAATTTGCTTATGATTTTAAAGCAGTCCGCTATCTTTCAACGGGATCCCAGTTTGTTGTAAAAGAGTTGGACCGATTTTTGCATATGTACTGTGACGGTACAACCGGCACCGCAAAAACATCCAGTGTGCTCACGGTTGCCATTGCGGACGACCTTGATCAGAAAGTATATAACGAGGATTATCAGAAAAAAGCCTGCTACAAAGCCCTGAAAGAGGGGAAATTACGGATTTGCGCCCCATTCAATGGAACTGATTTTTCCATCAATTACTTTGAGCCGATACTTTTAGAAAATCCAAACGCAGACAAACAGATTGAAAAAGAAAATGCCAGCAGAAGAGAGTTGTACCGGCATCTCAAGTTTGACTCTCAATCCGCTGGCATCACCGTGGTTGCGCCCAATGCGGCATGGGCGGATCAGTGCTACCATATGGCCAAAAACCGCAAACTGAAGATCCATAGGATTGACCCGATTTTAAAAGACAGAAAACACAAAGAAGGTTTCACCGGCTTCAATCCTTTTAAAATCGATCCCGCACTGACCGGAAAGGAGCTGGCAACCACCATCACGGCCCAGGCCTCCAATTTCGCTACCGTAGTCCAGTCCATTTATGACCAGTCAGGCGTATCCGATCCTTATTTTTCGAGTCTCAACGAAACAGTAACTGTCAGCATAGCAGAACTATTAATGCTGACTTACCATCTGGTGCACCCCGGACAGGTTCCCAAAGCATCCGATGTGCAGAACCTGATCAACGACTGTAGTCGCTGCCGCCCATATCTGGATGCACTTATTAAGCACTATTCCGTTCACAGCGTCAGAGACAGCGGAAATGACCGCACAGAACAGGTTGCTGAAGTTGTGGATGTAGGGCAGTGGCAGCAGGTATACACCACTATCAACAATGACCTTCTGGGCGAAAATAAAGCAAATATGTACGATCGCTGCAATGGTCTGCGAAACCTGATCAACAATTTCCTAAATGATCCTCTGGTCCGCGATGTTTTTGAAGCAGAAGAGACCGTTGATATTGATAAAGCCCTGGAGTACGGTGAGATCATCATATTAAATTATGCCCTTGAGCGAGGCGATTCTGTGGCAACCGGTTTTGGCCTGTTTTTCCTGCTTTCCTATGAAACGGCCGTCCTCAGGCGTCCTGGATCAGAAAATGACCGTATCAAAAATTTTATTTACATCGATGAGCTTCCTGTGCTCCTGCATCCGAAACTGCAAAGTTTCTTCACACTGTTCCGCCAGTACCGGGTTGCTGTCATCTGTGCCATCCAGACACTGGATCAGGTAAAGAAGATACAGCTTGACAGCATCATGCTCGGTAACTGCGCACACCAGATCATATTTGGACGCGTAAGCACCACGGAAATGGATATCTTTTCCAAAATGGCTGGCGAGACCCTGGAACACGTCACACAGGAAACTGTTACGGAAACAGCAATCACCGCAGAGCTACCGGCTTACTCATATTCCAGGCGCTCTACACCTACCTTATCCGAACGTTTTTCTGGCACGGTATTCCGGTATTTGGGCTTTCAGGAAGTTATATTCTTTTCCGTAAACAATTCTTCACCCATTTATCCCTTTAGGGGAAAAGTGAATTTTCTGCCCAAACCGAGAGAGAAGAGCGCCCCAAGACTAAAGATCGAATGGGAGCCATTCATGCCAGGACCGTTGCATCCATCCGTTTTTGAAAAACGATTCAGCGTTGCCCACATATCATCAAACGGGTATTTTTCTTCAGGCAAACCAGGAAATTATTTCCTCGCAGGAAATAAAAAATCCATTCCAGAACCCCAGGTCCAGACGGATCTGACCACAGAAACAACTGAAGCTGTCTCAGATGCAGAAGATCAAACGCCAGTAGAGCCGACCCATATCATAACCCCCACGGAACACACCGATGGCATCTTCTTCGGTGAATGAAAATGAAAGGAACGCGAATACCACCGCATATACCATGTCCTATTCCCCATTTCGATTTGATAGCACCACAACCATTAAATCCATTCAGGTCCCTAGATCATCAGGAGCATGGCAATCCATCACAAAAAATGAATTGTCTGATCTGGAACTGCTCATCCTATCCATAGTCTATGAGCTGCAGTATTGTACCGCATCTCAGGTAAGAGATTTTCTATTGTTTTGTGGGTGTGAAAACAGATTCAAGCGTTTTTCCGACGGAAACGGTAATCCCTATCGAAACCCCATCCATGCTCTGATACGCAAAGGATTGTTGATCCCACTTTCCATATTTCGCGGCGGAACAGCAAGCGGACCGTCTATCCTGCAGTTAAGCTCATTTACAAATAAATTAATGGAATTATTATTCCCGCATCCCAGAATTTTTGATCATTTTCCAAACCGTACTGCAAATGATCCATCCACAATTTTAACAGTTCTGGTCCGCAATAGCGCCTGCATCAATATTCTGAGAAGCAATCACCAGATATTCCTTGCGCAGGCCATTGAGAATGCCCCATCTATTCCCCATATCTGCCTTAAGACGCGTTTGCAGGGGCAGATCTTAGTATTTCCCTACCGTTCAAATAAAAAGGCATTAAAAGCGGAACTGGATCGTCAAAATGCCACTTCCTATCAGACATGCATAGTGATCGCCGAAACTTTAGATGATGCAAGGAAATTGAACCACTTTCTGGACACCAGCCATTTTAAAACACCTTTACTCTTTAGCACCGATGCTTCGCTGAAGAACCCAGAAATTCCACTTCTTAAACACTTATACCAATTCACGAATGGGCATATGGAGTGCCTGGCACTTTCTGATACCTAAGAAAGATCGAAGCTTAAATCAGTAACCGTTTCAATACCACAGGAGGACAAAAATTACGATGTATTTGATATGTTTCTTACTTTTCTTGTTTCTTGCAACGCTTCTTTTCTGCATTGTACAGAACAAATCCCCATATGACCAGGCTATTGATGATTTAGCACAGGAAACCGTTCTAACGCAGTATTGTACCCATCGCAATACTAAATATCGCTGATTCCTTCTGTTTTCGTCCATGCACGGCAATGTGGTGATAGACGATGAAGGCCTGGTGTTCTTCACAGTGTTTAATGCCTCTTTTTTGTATTGATGCAACTCGCAAATAATGATAGAATTGGTGAAGCAGGATCATGCCTGACAAATGGCCCACCACTGCGTGTATCATTCGGAGCATGATCTTTTCTGGAATACTGGCCTTAAGAAGGATATGAATATGAAAATGACCTTAAGAAGTCCCAGAGCCGGCGTTGTGGTAGAGCGGTTCGGGGACAAAAGAAAGTATCTATACAAAATTGTTGAGAACAACCCACTGTGCTTAATCAAACCCTGCACAACCTTACTTCCCCTGGCAGAAATAAGTGCTGATGCAAAGATCATCGGCCCGGACGGGCAGCCTGTCCCTGCAACCGGCGAATACTATATCACTGCAGAAACCATGGATCCGTACCATATCGTAACAGATTGGTTTTAGGAGCTGCAGGTAAAAGACATATAAGCCCAATGGACTTTGTATGTCTTTTTTGTTTCTGATTGCCATAAGATTGATGCCTTTCTCTATGCAAACGTCATTGTTGCAGCGCGGTCTCCGCATAACTTGATGTGCTTCTGGGAACCATTACTCCATAAAGGAGGACTGCGAAGATGTCAATGATCAACAAAGAAATAAATGATTTTTCTGTTCAGGCTTATCAGAATGGTGAATTTAAAACCATAACCAAAAACGATATCATGAAAGAATGGAGTCTCTTTTTCTTCTATCCGGCAGACTTTACCTTTGTATGCCCTACGGAGCTGGAAGATCTTCAGAACAAATATCCAGAGTTTCTAAAAGCAGGATGCGAAGTTTATTCGGTCTCTACAGATTCTCATTTCGTACACAAAGCATGGCACGATCACTCTGAGCGAATTGGTAAGATCGCATACCCAATGCTGGCCGATCCCGCTCATGTATTATGTAAGGACTTTGGGGTATTGATTGAGTCCGATGGAATGGCCGAGAGAGGAAGCTTCATCGTAAATCCAGAGGGAAAAATCGTTGTATACGAAATAAATGCGGGCAATGTTGGCCGTAATGCGGATGAACTGTTTCGCCGCCTTCAGGCATGCCAGTTCGTAGCAGAACATGGCGATCAAGTATGCCCGGCCAAATGGCAACCTGGTGCAGAAACCTTAAAACCAAGCCTTGATCTGGTAGGTATGCTCTGATGGAAAAGGAAAATTTCTATGATGTAGTAGTGATCGGCGGAGGGCCGGCCGGACTGACCGCCGCATTATATCTTGCACGTGCCCGCTATCGTGTCCTTATCCTTGAAAAAGAGAAATTCGGCGGCCAGGTCACCATCACTGATGAAGTGGTAAATTATCCAGGCATTGAGAAAACCAGCGGGAGAGCACTGACAGAAACCATGCGCAGACAGGCCGAGTTTTTTGGAGCTGAATTTCTATTAAGGGAAGTTACTGCGCTAAAAAAAGAAGAAACTGCATCCGGAGCAGAACTCTGGGAAAGCACTACAGACAAGGACAGCTTCCAAAGCTTTGGAATTCTGCTTGCAACAGGCGCCCATCCAAGAATGATCGGCTTTCCAGGTGAGGCAGAGTTCCGCGGTCATGGAGTAGCTTACTGTGCAACCTGTGACGGAGAATTCTTCTACGGGAAAGAAATCTTTGTAATCGGCGGAGGATTTGCAGCGGCAGAAGAGAGTGTATTCCTCACCAAATTCGCAAGCCATGTGACCATTTTGATCCGAGACGATGATTTTTCCTGCGCAAAAGCTGTTGCAGAAGCAGCCAAAAATCATCCTAAGATTACCGTCCTGACAAATACCGAAGTTATTTGTGTTGAGGGTGACCACATGCTGCGCAGGATCTGCTACAGAAATAGAAATACCGGAAAGGAAACTCTCTTTGATTCTGCAAATGACACGTTCGGAGTGTTTGTATTTGCAGGTTATGAGCCAAACACATCACTGGTAAAAGAACTGGTAAATCTGGATCCCCATGGATATGTGATAACCGATAAGAGCCGGCAGACCAGCTGCCAAGGAATTTATGCAGCCGGTGATGTGTGCCAGAAAAATCTGCGCCAGGTAGTAACGGCAGTGGGAGATGGTGCTACCGCCGCTACGGAGCTGGAAAAATATGCGGCTGCCATGCAGGGAAGAACCGGTATCCATGCAAAACAGGCGGTTAAAAAAGGTGCCGCGCCAGATGTAAAATCCTCAAATAGTTTTTTCTCACAGGATATCATAAACCAGTTAAATACGGTATTTGCCAAAATGGAACGGAAATTGCAGCTTGAGCTGCATCTGGATTCCCGGCCCGTGAGCCAGGAATTAGAAAATTATATGACAGAACTGGCAAAATATACAGATAAGTTGACTGTGCACGAACGCGTCCCTTCTGCAGAGACCGGTGCTTCGCTTCCTTTTGTGGATGTATTAACCGAAAGCGGAGAGCAGACAGGGCTGGCTTTTCACGGCGTCCCTGGAGGGCATGAATTTACGTCCTTTATTCTGGGATTATATAATGCTGCAGGGCCTGGGCAGCCACTTGATCCTGTAATAAGAGAAAAAATACTGGCAATCCAGCATAACGTTCATCTGCAGGTCCTGGTATCACTTTCCTGTACCATGTGCCCGGATCTTGTGACGGCCGCACAGAGGATTGCTTCCCTAAACCCTCTCGTAACGGCTGAAGTATATGATATTGCCCATTTTCCAGATTTAAAAGAAAAATATCATGTTATGAGCGTTCCCTGTCTGATTATCAATCAGGATAAAACCTCATTTGGCAAAAAGAACATCCAACAGATATTGGAATTAATCTGACTGGTCTGCATCTCTTAACCTTCCCATGAGTGTTTAACTTGCAGTCCTTTCAAAGGCTTTCCCTTCGCCGAACAGGGTTTCAGCGCTGTTGACAAGCATTTGTGAAGCAGATATAATAAAACGGTACTCATTTTTTTCAAATATAATTCGCTATGTGAAAGGCATACGATCTCATCCGGGATTGATATGCCCTTTTTTATGCGAAAATGATGCCGACAGGCAATCATATGCGTCAGCAGGACTGACATACTCCGCTACATGGCGGTAAAAAGCAAACAAATATCATATTTACAGGAGGAGAAGAACATGAGCGATGCATGGAAAGGGGTAAGCAGGGCCAGAAAATGCCCCATTTGTCAGCATGAAGACTGGTGTGGCTATTGGACACCGGAAGATTACGGTGGTGAGCTCATCTGCTGCCAGCGTGATAAAGAAAAGTGCAATATGATCGGTTCCGATGGCCAGGAATATGTGTTCATCGGAAGCGCAAAAGGTTCCGGCAGTTCCATCTATGAAGAACGCACTCAGTACGAACTGCTCCGGAAAAAGAAAACCGGAATGAATTATTCGCATATTTCAAAACCACAAAAAAGGGAACTGAAACCGGTTGATCAGATTGTGCCCAAAAACAATGAAAACTGCAGCAGTATTTACACCTATATGCAAAATCTTCTGATCCTTGACCCGGCACACAAGGCTTATCTTCATAGCCAGGGTTGGACGGATGAACTGATTGAAAAGCATCATATTGTATCATTTCCAGAAGAGGACAGCCTGCGGGTAAAGTACCATAACCGATACCGCACCAGAAATATAACCAGAGCCAGGCTTGCAGATCTAATTCTACAGAAATTTGGATCAAATTCACTCGAAGGAATTCCCGGGGCGTATTTAAAAGGAGAGCAGTGGACCTTTGCCGGCCCAAGTGGACTGGTATTTCCGATGTATGACCTCGATGGGAACACCTTTCGTCTTCGGATCCGGAAAGATTTTTCTGACATTGATGCAACCGTGATCACTTCCGGCCAGGATCGTTTCTACTATGCCGAAGGTAAAAAATATTTCATCAGCATGAAGGGAGTTTACTTTGTAACCCCTGGAGGAGAGAAAGAATTTCTCCCGCAAAAAGGAAAATACAGAACCCTGGCTTCCTACTATCAGGATTCTCAGGCTGCAACACGTGGAATATTGGCCAACATCTATAAAAAGGGCTGCGCGGCTGCAAACCAATGCAGTTTTTACGGCCTTCCTTTTGCCAAAACATCCTCCCTTTGGTACATCACGGAGGGTGAGCCAAAAGGACTATTTGCATCCAACGCCTTATCGACTCCGGTGGTAACTCTTCCCGGGGTCAATTCCTATTCTCTTATTTTAGATGACGGTGTCCTTTCTCAAATGAAAGAACTGGGAATGAAAATGGTTGTTGTTGCATTTGATGCAGACAAGCTTCATAATGAGCGGGTTTTATCGTGCGAAAAATCACTGGCAGACGGACTAAAAACCGCTGGCATCCCAGTCGTAATTGCAAACTGGAAAGAAGAAAATGGAAAAGGTATTGATGATCTTCTGGCATCCGGGGGAGCACCTCAATACTGCATTTATTAAGAGAATTCAATGAAAGGTCCATCTCATTAGTGTTTTGCTAATAGGATGAACCTTTTCTCATCCATTCAATTCTTAATCTTCTTCAGGAATACCATATATGAGAGTAAGTTCCACCTCATCAGCTCCAGACCACTTGTTTACAGCAATGTGGTCTGCGAATGCTATTGCCATGTGCATTTGTTTCTGGTTTGCAGTGATATCAACGCCATACTTGCTCCTTAATGTTACTGTCATACCGCCACACGCATCCTGATCAATTTTAAGGCAGCATCCGGAAACAGCAGCAAATTCATTAAGAATCGGGAAAAGAGCCTCATTAAACCATTTTTTAAATTTCATGACCTTTTTCTCTTCTTTTTCCTCTTTTATTTTTTCAATAGCTTCCTTGGCAAATACCGCTTCCTCATAAGACAGCCCATCCACCGCATCATACAAATCATTCGATGTTTCATTACTATAGTCAAATTCCTGCATATTCTCTTACCTCCTTCTAACCAGTATACAACATTGTGCATATATGCACAATGTTGATTTATCCGTAATTCAGCTATGATTGCTCTTAGGAGGACTTTTCAATGGTTGATTACAGCCCGTTATGGGACACGATGCAGAAACGCAAAATTACACAGTATACTCTGTTGAAGGATAAGGTCCTTGACAATCATACGCTTGACCGGCTCAAAAAAGGCCAAAATATAACCTTGGTAACATTAGAACGCATATGCAAATATCTGTCCTGCACGCCCAACGATGTCGTATCATTTACAGATGATGCATGAAAAATCTGCCACTTTCTTTGGAAGTTTACGTTTACGCTGTAAATGTAAACTTTTTTATTTCTAAACTTTGATGCAGACAACAAAGTAATTTTAGCGGGTATGTCTGTTATGGGCATATCCTCTTTTTGTTTTGCCAATCAGCCTCCTGGCCTAAGCCGGCCAGATGTAGGTGAATGCAAATCGAATTGACACTCCCGAAGCAACCCATTATACTAAAAATATCGTTGAGCATCCTCCCCATATAACATCGCAGTTTGTATTGTCCGGCCTGCTCATCAAACATTCATTTTAAATGGAGACTCAGAAAACATGGCACTATATGCTCTGGGAGATATGCATCTGGCCTTTTCCGTAGACAAACCTATGGATAGATTCGGGAAAGTCTGGAAAAAGCATGAAGAAAAACTCGAAAAGAATTGCAGAAAACTGATTGGAAATGAAGATACATTTGTCATCACTGGAGATCATTGCTGGGGCAAAAATCTGTCCGAAGCAAAAACAGATCTTGCTTTTATCGCAGATCTTCCCGGAAATAAGATTTTGCTGCGGGGAAATCACGATATGTTTTGGGATGCCAAGAAAACTGCAGTTCTAAATCAAGAATATGAACCACAGCTGCATTTCCTGCAGAATAATCACTATCATTACCAGGATTATGCCCTTGTAGGAACAAAAGGATATACCTTTGAGGGACCATTCTACATCAATTCAAAAGGGCAGATTGTCGGATGGGATGAAGCCAATGAGAAACAGGCCAAAAAGCTGGTAGCGCGGGAAGCGGAACGATTGCGGATTTCTTTTGAAAGCGCCAGAGAGGCCGGCTTCCGTAAATATATTATGTTTCTCCACTATCCGCCAACAAATATCGTGGAAGAGGAGAGTATCTTCACGCGGATGGCCGAAGAGTACGGAGTGGAGCATGTTGTATATTCCCACTGCCACGGAGAGTCCCGTTACGGCGACAGTATCCACGGAGTTCACCATGGGATCCGGTATCACCTGGTTTCTGGAGACTACCTCAATTTTAAGCCTGAAAAGATCCTGGATTAGATCTTCCACTGGAACGGTAGAATAGCATTATTTATGGAATTTTTCTTTCTATATGCTATAATCGTTGCTCATCTCCATAAAAGTTTACGTTTACGGCGTAAACGTAAACTTTTTGTTCTAAAATGCCTAAACAACTCCAAATCAAAAATATTTGCCGTACTTGTCTGCTGAATTATCACATGTGGGAATCAGTGACCACGTGCACTTTAAATTCAACATATATCGTGAAATTCATTGTGTATTCGCCTAATTGCAAAGTAAAATTGATGCTGCATGATATAGCCTTGGGCAAAAATGTCCAGGGCTATTTTTATTTACATTTCTCGCAATAAAAAGTTTACGTTTTTCACTAAAAATAAACTTTCTATTGTTATGTGGCCTGTATGATGCTATAATACAATTAAAGTAAACGTAAATAATGTAAACGTAAACATTTATATCAATCAGGAGCATCCCATGGAAGAAATCAAAGAAAAATCTGCCAAAAAGCCGGTCAGCATGCGCTTGACCGCAACAGCATCGGAACGGCTGATGCACATCATTGATCTGTATAAAAATCTGGAAGACCCAAAAGGCGAGCAGCAGGAGAATGCTATTCTGCGCATTCTTGATATTGCAGAGTCCGACAATATCAGAGGGACACATCCTGAGTTAGAAGGCCCCTTACTGGCAGTTGAAGCCACGATCTCTACATTAATTAAACAACTTAATGGTATAGCAGTCGGCCAGGATGCCAAAATTTCTAGGCTTCAGGAAGCATTAAATGCTGCGATTACAGAAAAAGAACAGGCTATTGCAAAGGCCCAAATTGATATGGATAGGGCCCAGCAAAATACTGATTTGGCTAACAGACTCCAAAAAGAGGCCATGGATACGATGAATAAAGCAGAGGAGGATGCCGCTGCCCAGATTGAAGCCATAAAAAAAGAAACCACTGCTCAAATTGAAAAAGTAATGAGTGAAAAAGAGCATGCATGCCGTGAGCGTGATGATGCCCGCACGATTGCCAATGAAAAAACTGCCAGCAATGATCTTCTTCTCAAAAAAATGACTGGTATGGAAGCCGATCTGGAAAAATACAAGGATTTACAGGAGCAGTACAAAGAGCTCCAGGACAAATTTTCAGCCCTACAGTCTCAGTTAAATGAAAGCAAATTGCGTGCGGAAATTGATAAAGAGCGCGCCGTCATGGATAAAGAGCGTGAAATGCAGGAGCGTATCAGAGAAGCGGATAGAGAAAATGCAAAGCTGCAGGCAAAAATTGAACAACTGTCACCTGCAGAAGCCTCGCCAAAGTAAATATTTTTAAGGAGCCATTCATGAAAAAATCATTAGATCGTTTCCTAATAGCACAGCAGAATTACTATCATGACGCTTATGAGGAATTAAAGGTAGGTAAAAAGAGAAGCCATTGGATGTGGTTCATATTCCCCCAGATTCGTGGTCTCGGATACAGTAATATGGCGATATACTATGCCATTGAAAGTCGTGAGGAAGCTGAAAACTATATTACGGATCCAACCCTCGGCCATAATCTGATTGAAATATCCACTGTCCTGCTGGAAATTAAAGACAACGATGCAAAGAAAGTAATGGGTGAACCAGATGATAGAAAGCTCCAGTCCTGTATGACCCTATTTGATACTGTAGCTCCGGAAATTGATGTATTTGAAAAAGTACTCAAAAAATTTTTCGGTGGAGAAAGAGATAATAGGACCCTGGAAATTCTGCAGAGTTGTGATCATAGGAATGAATAACTGAGTCAATCAACATATAAAAGCACATTTTCATTCTTGCATAAGCAAAGGCTACCGCCTAACAAATACCAGGACGGCAGCCTTTGCGATTATTCCTAGAAGCCCACTTTTTATCATTTATTGAATTTTCTTTTCTCAATGTAATAACACAAACTTATTAGGTAACCAACCACTCCAAAGGAGAAACACTTCATTATTCCGTATGGGAGTCGTCTCAAAAGATACGTCGGAATTTCAGATAATCTGAAAAAGGTGAAATGCCCCGTCATAAATATCATAAATAGATATAGCAACATTCCACATAGAAATCCCTTAGCTGCACTCTTCAATTTCTTATTACAAGAAATCATCTTAACTGCCTCCCTTCAAATTTGAAGTTGCTGAGGTTTCAGTTAAGTTCATTTCCTTCAGCATCAATAAAAACGTACTCCGATGGGACAGATGAACAATAGAACACATACGGATAGGCATCTTTTTCTATCATTTCTTCATGTGTACCTGCTTCATCCGTAATTTTTACAGAAACACAATTTGGATTGTTCACAATAAAGGCATACCCACGATTCCAGTTCAAAACAGCAATATCCATGAAAGGAGACATCGGTTTGTATGTCCGAACATAAGCATATTCTGCTTCTCCTTTGATTTCTACTTCCATAGGAAGGTAGTAATGCGTCTGATATTGATTGCCAGAAATAAACCAAACGAGTGCCGTATCATCTACGGTACACATACCTCCATACTGCATATCAATCGTATCCGCATCGGAAACTGGAATTTCTTCTCTGGCTTTTTCTATCAGTTCATCCGTACCTTTATATGTCTTTGTACAGCCTGAAATAGAAAAACATAATATGCAAGTCAGTAAAATGCATGTGATTCTTTTCATAAAAAACACCTCTGCAACTCCCTATTTTACATTCCTAAGCCGACAGAATTCTCACGTTCTCCCTCCGGTAACACCTGCAGCGCATCCTGCACAGTACTGAACACACGCTCATTCAGCCAGCCTCCCTGTTTTCTGTTCTGGGCCGCAGATATCACTGGGTACTGCCAGATGGTCTTTTGATGGGTGTAATTGAGCCAGGAATCAATCCACCAGTCACTTTCCTTTGCCTTGATTTCGTAAGCCACGTATCCGCGGCAGTTTTCCCCGCGATGTGGCATGGAAAATTCTGCAAAAATGCTGGCATACTGCTGGCTTCCGTAAAATGGAAAATTCTGGTTGGTATCGTATGCTTCATTTTGTAAAGACGCATACTCTGCGGTGTAAGAAGTCCCATCCTTATCGTAAAGGACCTGGCCGGTAAGTTCTCCCTGGGCAGTCCAACCGCCGTTCAATTCCTGGTATGCAGGATTGATCTGCACTGCCTCTGTCCCGCGAAAGCCCGAATTTCCGTTCCATAAGAAATGATGGATTACCTTCCACTGCCCTTCCTGTTCCAGTTCCACTGCCACGCCGTCAAGCTGCAGCCGCTCATCCCCGTCCCGCAGCAAATCATCGCTTTGATTCAGCAAAATCTGTCTGGCATTTTTGCATGCCAGAATATCTTCTTCCTTTAAATCATGCAAAATCTCTTCCGGAAAACCCAGGGATAACAGATGTGCTTTGATTTCTTCACTCGCCGAATCCTGCGTTTCTTTTGCAGTTGTCCACGCCATGTGATAGGAACCAAAACATGTATAGCCGATGAGCAGGCCTGCCGCAGTCAGAATTGCTGCTCCCGCTGCGTATCTTCCATCTGAAATCCGCACCGGATGCTCTTCCAGTACATATTCGGCCTGTTCCAGTTTTTCTGCTATATTCTTTAACTCCACAAGGATTCCAATATATGCGGCAACGATCGCCAGGCCAAGAATCCAGCCCTCATATTCCCGAACCGCAAGCACGGTCACCACCACATACCAGATGATGATATGGAGCAGGACCTCATTTTTTATTTCCGCCTTACGCTTTTCCAGTTCCTCACGCATACCAAGGAAGAGACAAACCATCAGAAAAACCGGCAAAATTCCGCCACAGAAAACAATCACTTTCCATACATATGAAACATAAATTTTCTCCCGTTCGAGCACACTTCCAATCACAATGTTCACGATGGTAATCACAACTTTGAGCGCGGCGCCTGCGTATCCGGCTTTCAGCCAGCGGTTTTCCAGTCTCAGTTTTCGGAATCCCGTAAACAGCAAAAGGGCACCAAGGAAGGGAAGAATCTGATTGAGAAAGAGAAAATTCAATGTAATCCCAAAGAGACCCATTCCAATCAGAATCTTCTCATATGTCTGTTTCCAGAAACTCTCTTCCATGTAATCGCCCCTTTTTCAAATTATTTGTTATAAATATGGTAGCACAAAAGTGAACCTTTATCTTTAATTCTCCATTACAAAACTATTAATTATAACAAACGATAACCAGATATTCATACAGCGATAAACGGGCATTCATAGGAATATTGACTTTTCGATGAAAATATAATAAAATGTAGGCAGCTAAGAAATGTGATGATTTCCCATGCGGCAAAACGAAAACCCCAGAGGGTGCCTCCTCTGGGGTTTTCTTGTTCATTACGGCGAACCGACCGTTTAGGCTGTTGCTGCCTATTTATCTCTGTCCAGCCATTTGCATATGTAGTAGCTAACTACACCTGCTAAAACAGAGACAAAAAATGTGATGATAAAATCTCCCATCCGACTCACCTCCTTTCTGCTGGAGGTTCGGCAGCCTTTTTAGCATAGCACATTTCTTCCCATTAATCTACATAAGTTGTCATACCATCATCTGATAATCCTTGATTTGCCCCAAATCCAATGGTAAAATACTCATAGATTCTTTCATTTCAACAACATTTGTCTCTGACAAAGCGCACGCCATTTTATGACCGAATGAGTGGGGGAATTCTGGAAAAATAAACAGAATAATATGTACGTTGGAGGAACTTCCTTTGGGAGGTTCCTTTTTTCGTGCCCAAAAGGAGGACTTAGCCTATGAAACTTACAATCAGGGATCTTATCCGGCTTCGCCACTGCGAAAGCCACTACCGTCTCGGAAAGCTGGGATTATATGCTGCATCAAAACGTACCCAGTTTTTTTATCAAAAGAAGGACTCTTTAATTTTAGCATTATCCAAAGGGCCTACTTCATTTTCAGAAGCACTCGAAAAAGCATTTCTGGAATACAGCAGAGACTGGTTCCTTAATAACCGCCAGTATGAAACCTGCCGGGATCAGGACCTTGCCAGGTGGCATCGCTTTGCTGACTGGTTCTTTGAGCAGGGTTATCAGATTTTGAAGACCAGGCTCTGCTCAGCGATTTCAGTCAATACAAGCTGCAACCACGTAGCGGTGTCTGAATTATCTGCACAAGCAGATCTGGTTCTTAAAAAGGGGGAGCATGTCTATGCTTTAAGTATTTTCCCGAATGAACCACAGTATTCTGTGAGAGCCAGGAAGCAAGAGACCCAGGCATATTACAGCCTGGAACTGTTATCACAATACCTGATCAGCGCTCCAGCCTATGGACAGGAAACGATTTCCATGATCTGCTACTTAAAATCCAAAGAGGATAAGGCTGATTTTCTGGCCTCACAGTATACGGAAGGGAAATGCTATCTTCAAATGGGATACGGCGGGATAGCGGAGGCCACCCAGGCTCTCCTGAGCACGATCCAGCTTTCCGTACCTCAAAAATGTGAATACTGCCGCTATACAGATGTATGCCATCAGCAGAATACTTCCGCATTGGCACCGGAAAAACAACCAGAAGAAACTTCCATCCCTGTTCCAGCGGAAACAGTCGATTTAGAGAAAGGACTGACACCGGAGCAGCGGAGAGTTGTTGAACACATGGATGGCCCTATGGCAGTCATCGCGGTACCTGGTGCCGGCAAGACTCACTGTCTGATTGCACGTATGGTACGAATGATCAAAAACGGGATTTTGCCGGAACAAATTCTTTTTGTCACCTTCACCAAAAAGGCCGCTGGCGAAATTCTGGAACGTGCCAGACGGGTGCTCGGTGAAGAAAGTGCATTGCCGGCCATCTTTACCTTCCACAGCCTTGGCTACACGATTCTTCGCAAACATGAGGACTTCATAGGAAAATCCTTAAAAATTGCAGAGAAGGTAGACTACTATCGTCTGATTTTGCAGATCATTGATGAAATCTCTCCATTGTCCGGCATTGACTATGACGGACTCACCGGTGATTTCGGCCTGCTGAGCAGGATTTACAACGCTGTACTTTCCATTGAGAAAGACGGACTGGAAGAGTGGAAAAAACATGCGGATTTTCCTGATCCGGATGGTTTAGGGTGCCTTTATCAGAAACTGAAGGAACGAATGAAAGAAGAGGGGTATATCTGCTTTGATGAACAGATCCAGCTTACCAACCAACTGTTTAGCGAATATCCAGATGTATTAAAAAGCTATCAGCAGCGTTTTCGCTATGTAATGATTGATGAATTCCAGGATATCTCGTCAGATCAGGTCGATCTGGTATACGCCATCGCATCCCATGGAAATATTGTGGTTGTGGGAGACGATGATCAGAGTATTTATTCCTGGCGCGGAGGAAGCAACTATTACCTGCTTCATTTTCAGGAGATGTGGAGCAACAGTAAAATCGTGATTCTTCCAGATAATTTCCGGTCGGTAGACCACATTTTGGAAGCTGCAAATGCGCTGATTGCCAATAATACGAATCGGTATCGCAAATCTCTGCGTTCCCATCACCGCGCTACGGTTCGGCCGATTTATCGGAAAAATGTTCTGGTAGATACCATCCGGGATCTGGTTGCATCCGCAGAACGCTCTGGTTATAAACCTGGAGATATTGCCATCATTGCGCGCAAAAATAAAGCGCTGGAAAAGATCAAAAAAAGTTTAGATGGTTTTTACCTTGCAACTTCACCCAAAACATTACTCATAAAGGATGAGGTATTTATTGCCATTCGTGACACATTTTCTCTCTACGTGACCAATTTTCATGATCCACTGGCGCTTTACAGACAGCTGAAACGTAATGGATATGAACTGGACATTCCTGTCGAGCGAGACCACATGTTGGAAAGCTTCTTAAAATATTTCAATCTTCCAGAAGCAGATTTATATGATCCGGATCTGCTTGAAATATATGAAGCATCCGGCAGTCCCGGTATCGCACTTGCCAGGACACTTTCTTCCTGTAAAAAACTTCTGTATGCCCAGGATCTGTCCGATGCCGTTCGGTCCATTTACCAGTTTCTCTGGCAGAAGAAGGAACATCCGGCAGTAGAAGAGTTGTGCTCCCGCATCGAAATGCGGGCTATCAATACGACTTCCGAATTTCTTAACCATATGAATGCCATGATCGAATTTTCTGATACAGCAGAGGTTGAATATCCCGCAAGCCCCGATACGATTACCCTTCTTACTGCTCATAAATCAAAAGGGAAAGAATTTCCCACCGTAGTAATTTATGGAGTAGAAGAGTTTGAAGAATCAGAAGAGGGCCGGAACCTACTGTATGTTTCCATGACCCGGGCCAAACGAAACCTCTTTCTTTTGCAGGGTAGTTTTTCCGATGCCCCACTGTATCCGGAGTTTAAAAACTATGTCGATTGACCGCTGCCGCGGCATCTTGTTCACGCACAGATATTGTGTTAAGATGGGGTATGGAAATAGTGGGGGGAGAATTACATAGCTCCCGGTCACCATAGAACCCTTGATCAAAAAAAATACTATATGGCATATACGGAAAGTAAAAATAACCAGGAGGAAAAGGATTATGAAATTTGAGTGGATTGAAGAAGGGGACGGCCGTTACCGTGTCCAGTTTTTTGACATGGATGAAAAGAAGGTATTCGACATTAAGATTACCGACTATAGTGATCCGTACTGGCAGCAATCAGACCTGGAACGGAAGATTCGTCGCGAATGCTGCTATGACGTTATCTTCTATGCCGGACACCGCAAGAGCTACTCTGACAACCCGAATTACGAAACGGAATACGGTTTTCAGGGTAAATCAGAACATGACATAATATATATCCGGGAACTGTGCAAAAATTTTATAGCAGATTCCTATGTTTTTGATTACGAAAAAGCATTGCGCGGCCTTCAAAAGAGGAAGGCAATGTCAGATTGGTTTCTGGCCAGTGGTTATACCGGAGATTATGAAGGAAAGCAGGAATATAAAAGATCTATTGTAGTTGACGAGCTTGACTAAAAAGCTTACTAAATTGGTTGCCACATCGTCATCTTGTTCACGCGCAGATATTATGTTAATATGGAGTATAGAAATAGCTCGGAAAGGAGGATTTCGCGATGAGCGAAAAAGAAGAGATCATATTCATGCAGACCCGATTGGTACGTTTAGCATCAAAGGAATGGCATCTTCCTGTGGATGAGATTTTTAACATCTTCGGAAAAGCAGATGTACTTGGCTATATCGAAAAATGTTATGGGATTTTTCACTGCGAAGGAGATGATGCTGTATTAGAAGACATCACGGAATTTCTTCAAAGAAAGGGGATCCAAATTAGTGCTTGATTTTACAGATGGGCTTATCCTTTACCATGGCAGCTATTGTGAGGTAAAGAAGCCTTTATTGGAAAGATGCGCCAGACGAAAAGACTTTGGACCACCTCCAAGGACCAGGCTATTCGTTTTCTCAAGACTTCCATTGCTAAAGCATTCGCAAATGGAAGCATTAAAGAGAATCAGGATTATGGCTATCTTTCCATCTTTCAGTTAAGACCTTCACCAGAATTATCCACATATGCATTTGATGATGCAAATGTGGAATGGCTGCACTGTGTTGCGGCTCATCGAAAAAGACTTTTGTTTCTGGATGTTGAAGATACTATGGCAAAATATGATATTATTGCTGGGAAAATTGCGGATGACGCGACAAATGCAACGCTGGCTGCATACCTAGTCGGCGCCTTTGGAATAGCCGGAAGCAAAGAAGCTGATGATTTTTGTATTAAACAGCTACTTCCGAATAAGTTAAAGGATCAGTATTGTTTTAAAACAATTGCAGCGCTTGATTGCCTGCATTTTGTGGAAAGCGAGAAAATATGGCTGAAGAAATGATTTCAAAAGAGCGAATAGACTATACGATTGACCTTCTTATTACCATGGCCGTCGAAGAAATTGCAGAAGATACAGGAAAAAGTCCAAAGGAAATATTGCCGGAATTTTATTCTTCCAAAACCGGCAAGGCACTTTACGATGAGCAGACCCGATTATGGTGCAATGGCCCATCCTATATTGCCGAATTATACATGGACGAACTCTCCAAAAGAAAGATTTGAGAAAAAGCTGTTTCTAACGTATTATGCGTTTGAAACAGCTTTTCTGATTAACAGACCTCCCGGCACTAAGGCTCCTTCTTTTCTGTCCATTCTTAGCTCCTTCTTTTCTGTCCATTCTTGGCGTTGCGCTCACCTTTGATCTATGTTAAACTATCCTTGATAAAATTTATTTCAAACACAATAGACTCTGTCTTCGTTTCAAGCACATTGCTTATTAAAAGGGGATGAGTCTGCACAGATGCGGACCAAATTAGAGGAATTCTAATTTGGTCTTTTTTTGTGCATTCACAACAAAGAGAGGAGGAACCTATGGCTATTTTACAACTGCCGTACAATTTGTCTGCGCTATTCAATTTCAATGAACCAGACACAAATGAGGGGGCGATGGAATCTTCGGATGAAGATTTTTTCGACCTTTTTGATTTTCTGCCAGAAAATACGGTGACTACCAATTATCTGGCCAAAGGAGAGGACCGGATCCAGTCACTGCTCCGGATCAAAACCCGCCGGACTTATTCCATGAATGACTTTTTCAAATTATTTTCCAGAGACCAATTCTGGAAAAAGAGCAACAGCCGAAAAGATTTCACGGAATATCTGATCAAGACCTACTGGAAAAAGGTGATCGATCCTTTTGTAAATACCCTTTACAAAGATTTTCTGGCCGGTCAGATCACGGAACAGGAGATTTCTGAAAAACTGCAGGAGATTCTGGGATTTAGCATTTCTCTATCGCAATGCCATGATGAGCAGGTAACGAGGCTGGTTGGAGCAACCGGTATGCCAACGGACTGTATTTTTCAAATGACTGTATTTGAAAATGAATACTTTCTGGTCTTCGGAAAACTAAAGCCCAGAAACCGGAACCGCAAAATCTATTTGAAAGACGATAAGAGAAAATGTATCTTATGGGATTCCTATTATCTTGCAACACTGGCAGTCATAGAACGTATCCGGATTGAATACAAGCGCTACATCCATTCCATTGAGTCTAAAGACCATGACCTGGTCTATATGTCCATTCTGGATGAAATTGCCCGTAGATACCAGGCTTTTGGGAAAATGTGTATCGTATATGCTTATGAAAAAGAGCAGGTTTTGTATCCAGAAGTCATGCAATTTTTTGACAAGCTGGAAATTCCTGTAAAGGAGCGAATAGCCGGCCAACAAGCGCACGGAATTATATTTCAATTTTCACTCCTGCAGCAGATCCTGCCGATCTTAAATCAGTATTCTATCAGCACAGTGGATTTTCTATGTAATGATAATATTCCAGAGGGATATCTCATCATTATAAAAGCCCTGATGGAACAGCACAAAATGCAGGAAGCGGATGCGCGCTATCATCGAAATAACACAGAGGTAGCCAATGCATTTATGACCAAAAAGAATATTCCGCCAAAGCATCAGGATTACATGAAAGAGAGCCGTTTCTTAACAGTTTACCGCTATATAGAGGTAGACGAAGACTGTGATCTTGACAAAATGCAGGAACTGGAAAAAGAATTTCTTGCTCTTGGGGATATTTTGGGAAAGCATCCCTATGATGCTTCCATTCGTTTCCGCAAGCTTGGCCGACACCATGCTTCCGGCCTTTATTCCCCGGCCTACCAGTGCGTATGCATTGATGTCCGCTCCCCTAGCAGCTACGTCCACGAATTTCTGCACATGTACGATCACTTTCATGGAATGCTGAGTGAAGGCTATGATTTCAAAGAAATCCGGCTTCAGTATGAGGCCTGCCTGCAGGAATATCTTTCGGATTGTGAAGATCCGGATTTAAAAGCACGGCTGAATGGAAACAGCAAATACAACCTGGATTACTATTTGGTCCCAACGGAAGTGTTTGCCCGCTGCGGGGAACTGTATTTTACGCGTTTTCGTGGTGTAGATAATTCTCTTCTGAAATTTGAAAGAGGATTTGACTATCCGGAAAACGAAAAATTATTGGAGCTGATCAAAAAATATTATGATCAGCATTTTTTAACGGAGGAGATATCATTATGAAGAAATTTTTTATCAAGGACCTGGCCAACATGGTCGAAAAGGAAATTGCAACGGAGTTTTTACTTCGGAATGTCAAATTGTCGATCGCGGATGGCCGGCGCTGGCAGGACCTTACGCTCAGTGATAAGAGTGGTATTGTATACGGAAAATGCTGGTCCGAACACATCTCGGATGAAACGGATAACTATGTTGGAAAAATTGTCCGTGTTGTCGGAAAAGTTGAGCTTTTCCGGGAGCAGTGTACGCTGCGGATTGTCCGGATCAGTCCGGCTGAAACATACGATCCGGCAGATTTCCGGGTTACTTTGTCCAGCTACGATGTAGAACAAAGTATCACCCTCTTAAAAAAACTCCTCGATGAAATTGAGGATCCCAAATTGTATAGTTTATGCTGCGCTGTATTCGGTATGGGGACTGCCAGATACGAACGGTTTTTGGAATTCCCACTGACCGAGGAAGCCACACATCCATACTTTGGCGGTTTTTTAAAGCATACCATCAATGTTGCAAACCTGGCTGATATGGCACTTACTATCTGCGAAGGCAGCCCAAATGAAGTGATCCGGCCGGATCCATCGCTGGTCATTGCCGGTGCGCTTCTTCACGCAAGCGGCGTGCTTTCCCAGCTCACACTCAGCGCTGCGGAAGGCATCTTCACGGACCGGGCCCGCCTTTTGAGTTCCTCCACAGATGCGGTTTTAATGGCAGTCTGCACAAACAGCCGATTAGAACAGGAGAAACGAGTTACGGATATGTCCGCACTTTTACATATTCTGGAAGCTGCCAATGGAACGACACCGCCTAAAACCAAGGAGGCAGTTATTGTCACCAACGCAGTACGAATGAGCAAAGAGCTGAATTCTATCGATCAGATCTTTTTCGAGTCTGACCGTATGCATCCGACCGATAAGACCCGGAAAGCTTTCTGCGACTATCTGGGTTATGAGGTCTTTCGAGGAGGAGAGGAATGTTTGAAAAACTGATTTTAAACCCATATGTGAAAAATGCTCTGAAGCAATACATGGACAAAGGACAAAAAAATGCTCAGCATTTAATTCTGTCAGGCCCTCAGGGTACTGGAAAGCGGACCTGTGCAGATATCCTGGCACACTTTCTCCTGGACATCAGACTTGATAAGCCACTCCATTCCTGCGCAGATTTTTTCTGTCTGGACTGTGACCAGGCAAGCATCAAATTGTCTGATACGGAGGACCTAAGAGAATTTATTTCCTATTCCAGTACTGTGCGCCGCGTTGTTTTGATTGATAATGCGAATCAGATGACCCCAAACGTGGCCAACAGCCTGCTAAAAGAGTTGGAAGACGGGCAATGTGTATTCATTTTTATAGCACACAAGCCTTTGATCCGCACGGTATGCAGCCGATGCTTTGAAATCCGTTTTCTTCCGGTAAATAAAGATGATATGGCACAGTTTTTTATGGAACAGGGAGATCTTGTATCATTAGAGGTGGTTACAGCTTCTAATGGCTGTCCCGGACTATTCCGACAGCTAAATGCTGATGACGCTTTCATATCTATGACCGCCAGAATGATAAAAGCACTGAACCAACAAAATCATGCGGATCTTCTGTCAACCTTCGGTCTCCTGAAAGAAAAAGACGAATTTGCTTTGGAAGCATTTTCACCGGCCGCCCGTCTGGCAATCGTGAGGCTTTTGGAAGCCATCTATGCAGATCAATACCTGCATAAACTTGTTGGAAGCAAATTATTCCCGTATATGACGGAACTGCCTATTTCTGCTAAACAGGCTTACCAGATTTCTGAACAGGCACACAATATCCGGGGCAAAAAGCTACTCTACACAAAACATGATTTTCTGGAACTCCTGTTCCAGATGATGAAAGAGGGGGAATTATGACTCTTTATACCAAGATACGCCCAAAAACCTTCGATGAGGTAAAGGGGCAGGAATTTACTGTAAATAATCTGAGAATGCAGTCCATCCGCGACAAATTCTTTCAGGTAATTATTCTGGCCGGGCAGTACGGGGCCGGGAAAACAACACTTGCCAGGATCGTGGCCACGGCAGCAAACTGTAAAAACAAAGATAAGAATGGAAACCCTTGCGGTACCTGTGATGGATGCAGATCTGTATCTAGTGGATCTGTAGACTTTCTGGAAATCGACGGTGCCAGTAACACCGGAGTTGATCATGTAAGGGACCTGACAGACTGGCTACACGAGCGCCCACTCGGAAAGCGGAAAATCGTTATCATTGATGAGGTACACATGCTTTCCCGTCAGGCTTTCAACGCCCTTTTAAAAACACTGGAGGAACCACCAGCTTATGCACTGATCATTCTTTGCACAACAGAAGCAGACCGGATCCCGGCAACCATCCGGTCGCGATCTGCCTGCTATACCATCACGCAGATCCCAGAGGCCATCATCTGTGAACATCTTCTTGAAGTTGCGACAGAATTTCAAATCCGTATTCAGCCGGAAGCTGCAGAACTGATTGCTTCCTATTCTGGTGGTGCGATGCGAAATGCCTTAAAACTGCTGGAACAGCTATCAAATGGCGAAGATGAAATCACGGCTGATGTCGTTCGATCTGTTCTCGGGATGTCTGAAAAAGATGAGCTGCTCCGAATCATCCAAGCGATGCTTTCTGGAAATTACACAAAGCTGCTGGAATCTTTAAATTCCATTGCCAAAAGCGGAAAATCTCTTCTAAGCCTTACGGAAGAGCTCCTAAATGAATCCACATCCTTGCTGCTGGCCAAAACAGGGCAGCCATCATCATCTTCAGCTATCGCAGAAAACTATACACTAGAACGGCTTTGCGAGCTGTCTGCTAAAATAAACTGGCTGAATGATGAACTAAAAAATGCTGCCGGCAGCGGAATAGCAGCCTATATCCATGCGACAAAAGATCTGAACACTGGTGAATCAGGTCTTGTTGGAAAATTAAAATCATTGGAAGATCAGATGTTCAGGCTGTCTGCCGAACTAAAGTCTATAAAATCCGTCGGATTTTCGAAACCGGTCGATACGGCTCTGGAAGCAGAAACCAATATCCCGATAACTTCCAATAGCTCTGCTCAGCCCGACTTACCCGAGGAGAGTGTACCTGTTTTAATCACTCCTTCCAAAACCTCTGAAGTTGCGCAAACAGAAACTACAGATTTTGACGCACTTTTTGGTGACTGGGGCTTTGACTCCTTTGATAATACGGACGAACCCGGATTTTTTGAAAGTGCAGAGGAAACTGGCACTTCTTTCCAAGAGACAGCAACAGTTTCTGAAACTTCTGCGGCTCTTTCTGCGGGAGAACTTGCACAAAAAAGTTTGTCCGAGAGAATCAGCAATGACCCTGTCATAAAGGAAAAACTTCTTTCTGCTGAGTGGATCACGCAGGAAGAGAACCTTTTACTTAAGGTGCTGCCAGAATACAAAGAAGATATCCTGTTATTTATTGCTGCAAGTGGCATAAAAAACATTACAATCTGCTAACTACACAGGGACCATGAACCGCAATTGTTTATGGTCCTCATGAATACTTATCACACATGATTACGGAACTATACTGTAAAAAATTTTATTTAGAATAGGGGGATATATATGGATTTCATTGATGATCTGGATGTTTCTATAATCGCAAATATACTTGTAAATATGGGTATTGACATTAGTAATTTAAACGATATTACTGATGCCGATGACTACGAAGATACAATTTCTACCATTACTGCATCACTTGAAAAATTGCGAAACGAGGAAGATCCACTATATGTGCTTCTTGAACTGATTGCTGGAGACAATGAAGAATTGGTGGATTTCTATTTTAAAATGGTTGGATTTCACTAAGGAACCTAGAATATGCACAATGATTGGGAAGCCCATTAACTTCCGGCCTTCAACACCTAAAGTGCATATCATTTCTACACAGCGTTTTCAATAGTTAGTATGTATAGACTGATAAACTGCAGCCAATTATAAAAGCTGCAGTTTATCAGTTTTTCTTTTTTATACCTCTCACAGTACTTATGATACCTTACAAAAGAGTCAATCTTAAACAATTCCCCTTCTACTTTCATTTGTCTTGCAGGAAATCCACTCTTTCTGTATAATATAAGCTAGGGTTTATTTTTTAGCTTTTAGGAGCGTGAATAATGGAAAAAGATTCAGATTTATTAAATAAAAAGAAAACTGTTCAGATTTCAGTAACAGATAAAGATGGAAAAGAGCACCCCATTGATGTTGAAACCGAGATGGTACCTGTTGGTCATGAGATCAATTATCAAACCGAAAATGAGTGGTGGTCAAAGGATCCTGAAACCGGAAAAGTATATGCGCCAATTCCCGAACATTATGCCCTGCACTTTCAGGAACTTCAAGCTCGTATGAAGTCTGGCCCACCTTTGACAGAAAATGAAAATCGTGTATATGAGGCTCTCAAAGTGGTTCTTCAGGAGCTGCCGGTTTTTGCCGCTGATAACGCATACAACGCACAACCTAATGCATCTTCTCTAGAATCCATAGAACACGAAACCAAAAAAAGGACCAACCGAACAAGAAAAAAAGACTATGTCGATACTTCATTGACCAAGCACATCTCCCTGATCATTGATCAGGAGTATGAATCTGGTTTAAGTTTACGCAAAAGCGGAAGTGCATATCTAACACCTCTGGAATCAACAGATGGCCTCAATTATGATGCTAATACCGGAAAACTTTATTTTGAAGGAGTACCTGTATCAGAAGCAAAACTGGAAGAAATTAGTCGTGGTAAGGTTGTTGAAATCGGTGAATTTGATCTGCCCTTATTAAAACTATTTTACAGTATTATTCTTGCCGATATTAAAAATACTATCAACCAAAACCAGTATGCGATAAACGAAAGTTTTACTATTTACTTACCCGATTTGGCCGAACTTATGGGGAAAGGACGTAATTTAAGTGATAATGATATAATCATGCTGCGAAATAAGACAGGAGCATTCCAAACCATCTACGGGATTATTCGCGATCCAAAATATCCAAAACGAATCGGATCCGCTTTACCGCTTTTGGTTTCACTGGGTTATGATGACACCACGAACACAATACGTTTTTCCTCTCCCTACATGCTTCGCTTAATTCAGACACTGTATAATGTAAAGGTACGACAGTCAAAACTCAACTTAAATAAGATTACTGAACCTGCAAAGTTCTTAATATCAGAACATACCGATATCATTTATACATCAATTGCTAAAGAAAGAAATAAACGCGCCGTAGAGATTGTTTTCGCCATTGTGACAATGATTGAGCAATCTACAGACGAAAATGTATGTATCACCGTTCGGGATATTTTTGATCGCTCTCCTCAATTAGTAGAAGCGCTTAACAATACAATCCGTACAGCGAATAAAAATACTCTATTAAAGCGTGCTTTTTCGAAAGCTTATGAGTTGTTGGAAAAAAAGACTACATTGAAAGAGCATTATCCTTATATGGTTTTCTCTGAAGAACTTTTGGGAATTCCAACTGTAAGTACTTTAAACGAAATGAAGCTGCACTTCATCAAAAAAAAGTAACTCGAACCGAGGACATACTGTTCTCGGTTTTCTATCATGTGGTGGCTACATAACTTCAAACCAAATATCTTTAGTAATTTTTAGAAAATGCATTAACCGATCAACTGCAGTTCAAATACAGATACATTTTTGCATAGTATAGTAATTAAACAGCTGCAGCTCAGATACAGCCACTTTTCGGAGAACTGCGCTATCTGAACAGCTTCGACTCAGATACACTACTTTTCGGTAAACTGCGCTAGCCGGTCAATTCCAGCCCAAATGCAGCTATTTTTCGGTAAACTGCGCTATCCAAGCGGCTCTACCTCAGATGCACTACTTTTCGGAGAACTGCGCTATCTGAACGACTCCGACTCAGATGCTCCACTTTTCGGTAAACTGCGCTAGCCGGCCAGTTCCAGCCCAAATGCAGCTATTTTTCGGTAAACTGCGCTATCCAAGCGGCTCCAGCTCAGATGTACTACTTTTCGGTAAACTGCGCTATCTGAACGGCTCTACCTCAGCTGCGTTACTTTTCGGTAAACTGCGCTATCTGAACGGCTCCGCCCCAGATAACCAACTTTTCGGAGAACTGCGCTATCTGGTCAGTTCCAGCCCAAATGCAGCTATTTTTCGGTAAACTGCACTAGCTAAACAGTTCCAGCTTAGATGCTCCACTTTTCGGAGAACTGCGCTAATCGGCCCGTTTCAGCGCAAATACAACTATTTTCAATAAACTGCAGTAGCCTTTCGGCAAAATACTATAGCTTTTCGGTAAACTGCGCTAAGCTTTTTCGGAGAACTGCAGTAGCTTTTTCGGTAAACTGCGGTAGCTTTTTCGGAGAACTGCGGTAGTTTTTTCGGAGAACTGCGCTATATTTTTCGGAGAACTGCGGTAAATTTTTCGGTAAAGTGCAGTAGCTATTTTCGGTAAAGTGCGGTAACCATTTTCGGTAAAGTGCGGTAGTTTTTCCCGGAAAAACCCTTATTTTACAATACTTCCCCCATTTTCAGTCTTATTTTCCCCATTTATTTTCTCATTAACACATCTCACAAAACAGTCCTTTTTTACCCGTTTTCCCACACTTTGGCAATATTCCAAATTTTTTTATTTCCCTTTATAATTAACATTACATTGCGGAAAGGGGGTGGATCCAGAGTGAAACGTTTTGCGAATGTAAGCATTCCATCCATAAAGAAAATCATTCATACTTCATTCGAGAAGCAGCTATTAAAAAGCTGCTCTGTTCGGCTGTTCATTCTGATCCATTTCTATGCCAACGCAAATACCGGCATCACTTCACCACTCGATTTGGAAGATCTGGCACAAGCACTTGATTGTAACATCAAAACCGTTCGCAGCAATATTCTCCGGTTGGAGTCCTGCGGCTTTTTTGATGTATCTATGGATCCGGTCACAGAAGAGTATACCTTTACAATCCATGACTACACCAAAATGTATAATCCTATCGGTCTTGGCGGTGGTTATATCCAGTGTACATATGATTTGCTTGAGCAGCTCCTGCAGATCAAATCCATTAATGAGCTACGAGTGATCCTTATGCTTCTTTGTGAAGCGATCACCACTGAACTTCAGAGTTCTGCAAAGCTGGCCGTGGCCAAACTCACATTTAAAGAATTACTTGCCGGTTTACCAAAATATGTAAAACCAGGTGTGGTAAAGCAGATTTTGGATCATGCCAACTCCTTCAAAACTATTTTTAAGGAAGAGTACACCAGGAAAAAACGCTATATTGCTGCAAAGCTCAATGATTGTTTTAATGGAGCGACTACCAAAAACCAGGTCCGTCAGGAAGCCTACTCCGAAATTGTTTCTTTTACCACTGAAATGGATGATGTGATCCGCACCTTTAACACTTACCTGTTTGAGGACAAGTTAAGAGAGAGAATGCAGTATGAGGAGATTCTGAAAACAGAATATGGCATTGCCTTCGATCAGACACCTACCCTGGATGCTGAGCATTTACTTCCTATCTATGATTTTGAAGAAACTCAGTATCATGATCTTACCATCATGGCACAGGACTATGAAATTGGTACGGTTCTTGATGCACTGCACCTTTTCTATAACCGTTATATCCTCACAAAACTCTATGATGCAAAGAAAGGGCCTGGCTCGCTCGTTCGATCCATCATAAGGGAATTAATCCAAAATCCACAAATTGCATAAGTTTCGCTTCACCGGCATCCGCTAGGATGCCTATTTCTCGTTCCATTCTGTATTTTCATACCCGTTTTCTGGGTAATTTTTTTCCTATTTATTGCTTTTCAATGTGTATTTTTTTCAGCAATATCTAAATTTCCAGGTCGGTTATCCACAATTTCTTTTATTTGATTCAGAAAAAAATCACCCTTTTTATAAAAAAACCATTCTTTTCATCAGAAAATCATCTTTCTCAAAATAAAAACTGCATTTGCTTCTAAAAATCGGCTGATCCAAAAAATAATGCCTGAAATAGCTCCTTTGACAGCAGAAAATTACTCATGTTTTTACATGTCTTTTATGTCTTTGAATTTTTTTATGTTTTTTAGCTCTTTTAAATAAAACGCGTTCCGCGACTAGCCCCTTACGGAGAGAGTGATTGTGAAGAGGAAATAAATCATCCAAAAGAACCTTATTTCAACTCTATCAGAAAATAATACCTATTGTTTGCAAATATTGCCTGAAATATCTATCGGGAATCCCTATATATACGCCAAAGAGATCCATGTCTTCTATGTCTTTTATATTTTTTATATTTATAGAATGTCAGCTGCACAAGCATATCTGTTTGATTATTTGCTTTTTAGTATAACAATCCTTGCTTTGGAAAGAATTCAATGGTAAAATAATTACAAATTCTTTCATTTCAATTATATTTGCTTCTGGCAAAGTGAGAGTCAGTTAAGACCAAGTAATGGAGGAATTCTGCAAATAAACAGAATATATACACATTGGAGGAACTTCCTGTCGGAGGTTCCTTTTTTCGTGCCAGAAAGGAGGACGATGTCGATGAAACTTATGAAAGTGGATTTTATCCGGTTTTGCCGCGATGGAATCTTTATTTAGTTGTTTCAATCAATATGCAATGACCTGTGAAAAAATGATTTATTTTTAAGAAAACCAGGAAAATGAAAACAGGAAAGAGAGGATAACTATGAAAGAATTTAAAACACTGGGGTATGACTGGGAATGTGGCCATGAGGATTTGATCATCAGAGTATTATCCTATGCTGACAGAAAACGGCTTTATATTGGATTATACAAAGAAGAAAACGGAGAATGGGAGGACTTTGGTAATCTGACTGTAAATCTGCCTCATGAAGATGTAAAAAAGAATGAAGCATTCATTGATCACAATTTTTTCGAGTCCAAATTGCAGTTCATTAAAAAGTATCAGCTGGGAGAAATTTTACCTGAAACAGCCGTATCAGGATACTGCACTTTTTCGAAGGTAGCATTTGATCTTGACCGGCTGGAAGAATTTGATCCGGACGGAGTATGCGCGTACCGGGAACTCCACGGGGAAAAGAGCTCATCAGAGGATGAAGAAGAGGATCTGGATGATTACACGTTAATTAAAAAGATGCATGATTTAACGGAACGTTATCTGACACTGGATGATGGTCTGTCATCTGCAGAAAAAGCAGCTTTCCTTAAGGTGGAGATAGCAGAAGTAGCGTATGCTTTCTATATAAATAACGTTTTCTCCTGAGAGGAAGAAGAAGTATTCCGCGCTATTTCCAGATTAAATACGGATCTTACGGATATAGCGGCTGGCTGAAAATAGTCAGCCGCATTTTGGAAAGCTTCTATCAGAGTCTAAAAATCAAAGCGCAGCACTGAGAGTTTGGTGTGGCCTTAGATCTGTTGACAGGCATTGATGGCAATGTTATACTCCCATTAATAATAGCTTTTCATGTAAGTTATTTTTACAGAGTGTGGGTTTGTGACTGCATCTGTATTGAAATGGGATTCTTAGATTAAGTCAATGTGAATGTTACATTGGCTATTTTTTTTCAAAAATAGAGGAGGAAGGTGTGCGATGAAAGGCACAGTGAATGGAAAATCTTTGGATCAGGTGCTGAGTGAATTGAAGGCACCGTTTCCAGAAGAGGAACTTAAGAAGAATGAAAAAAATGAAACGTATATTCCGGTTGAAAGCCTGGAGAGCCGTTTGAACAGTGTCATCGGGGTTTTAAACTATGATACTTTGGTTACGTATGAAGGTATCCAGGAAGTTCTCGGGCGCTTTGTGGTAGTGGCCAAGACGATTCTGATTATCTATGATGATGAACGGAATGCCTTGATCCGAAAGTCTGCGCTTGGAGGCAGTAATATCATTGTTGTCAAAGATACTGGAAAGCCGTCCAGTTTAAAAACGGATATCGCAGCTGCACAATCGGAAAGTTTCAAAAATGTATGTAAGTTGCTTCAGATTGGTATCAGCCAGATCAGGAGCGGCAAGCAGCGCAGAGGACAGAATGGCACTAAGCAGCGCAGGGAAGAAAAGAATTTATATAAAATTCGTTTTACGTCTTCCCTTTCTGCGGGTAACAAATGCTATAAGGCAGATTGTGTGGATATAGCGACAGAAGAAAAGTTCCTGTTCGTAATTTTTAGTGGTCAGTACTCAAAGATTGAGAAATATGTAGAGTTTTCAAAATTTGTGCGTACCTACCGGGAAGGAAAAGAACTGGCCTTTTATGGACGTAAAGATGAATTTCATGGCCAGCGACGAATTGTTTTTGAGGAACCATCTGTAAAAGAATAAAAAATAATGAAATGGAGGATAGAGCATGAATCGAGTTATATTGATGGGTCGATTGACCAGGGATCCGGAAGTCAGGTACACTCAGGGTGAGCGCTCCATGGCCGTTGCCAGATATACACTGGCAGTTGACCGGAGAGGAGCAAGAAAGAGCCAGGACGGAAATGAGCAGACTGCCGATTTTATTAATATCGTGGCATTTGACAGAGCAGGTGAGTTTGCAGAGAAGTATTTTCGTCAGGGGATGCGTGTACTGGTGTCCGGACGCATCCAGACTGGCAGTTACACCAACAAAGAAGGTCAGCGTGTTTATACCACAGATATCATCGCAGATGATCAGGAATTTGCTGATAGTAAAAATGCGTCCGCTGGAGGAAAACAGGCACCAGAAATGGGAAAGCCGATCGGTGATGGCTTTATGTCAATACCGGATGGCGTAGAAGATGAGAGATTGCCATTTAACTAAATATGTGCATGCTAGAGGAGGTTCTGATTTTTCAGAGCCTTCTTTATTTTATGAAAGGGAAATGAAAATGAAGCAGTATATACCGGATATTACAGAGCGCTTTCCTGAAGGGTATGGCGGTGTTGATATGACACCGGCCTATTTTGGAGAGCCGGTTGACTGGAGTAGAGCTTATCAAAGAGAAAAGGAAGATTATGAAGATCGAGATATTGATGCTGAAAGAGAATAATGAACGCGGGGTAAGAATGATGTTTCTTTCACTGGAGCAGCTTCAGAAATTGAAGCTTAATCCTACTCGCGCGGATTATGAAATTGCTTATGAGACGGAAGTGAAAGAGCAGGAGGGAACGGCATTGAATGTATCAGAAATTATGGAGGGTCTGTATGAGAGATTAAATCGCCCAGATCGTCCCAATAGAAAAACAATGCGTTCCATGTCGGTAGGAGATATTATTCAGATCGATGGCAAAGAATTATTCTTTTGCGATTCTGTGGGATTTAAGAAAATTTCTTTTGCTGGTACGGGGGAACTCGTTTTGAAGGCCGGGAAAGAGAACTCAGAGAAAGGAAAATAATCAGATCCTGGTAGACCAGGTTGCGATGAGAGTGTTGTACTTCGCATAAAGCACCTGAAAACAGCGTGAGGATCAGGAATGATTAGTAGCATGGGAGGCTACAGGTGCTGCCATATCCAGTTCTGGAATATGGTGATTATGGAAAAAGAAAAACGATATGTTGCCTCCATCTCAGGAGGAAAGGACTCCATGGCAATGGTTTTAGGGCTTATGGAAAAGGGCTGGCCGTTAACGCACTGCGTCTATTTTGATACCGGTATGGAGTTTTCATGCATTCGGAAAAATATAGAGAAAGTCCGACTGGAATTGGAGCAGTATGGGTGCGAACTTGTTATTCTACAGCCGGAAAGGCATTTCCTGGAAGAAATGCTCCTTCGACGGATCAAGTGCCGGGACGGATCATCGCACTATGGAAGCTATTGGTGCGGTGGGCCATGCCGCTGGATGACACGCCTTAAGATCAATGCCTGCGAAAAATATGTAAAATCACTCGGAGCAACTGCGGTGGAATACATAGGGATCGCAGCAGATGAATCTGGCCGAGTAAAGGAAAAGTGCTATCCATTGGTCGAATGGGGCTGGACTGAATATCAGTGCCTTCAGTATTGTTATGCGAAGGGATATAACTGGCTGGAGGGAGGCATAGAGCTGTATTCCATTCTTGACAGGGTAAGCTGCTGGTGCTGCCGGAACAAAAATTTGCGGGAGTTGAATGCAATCTATCATAACCTGCCGCAGTATTGGGACAAGCTTAGAGCTCTTCAGAGTTATATCGAAGAGCCATATAAGCCGCCGTATACGATTTTCGATTTAGAGGAGCGGTTCGCAAAAAAGGGAAGACAGCGGGGACTCTGGGAAGTATAAGGATCTTGCGGAGCAGAGTCTTGGTATAGCAGAATGCTAAATGTGTGAAATAATACCTATGAGCGGTTGATCGAAAAGGTCAGCCGCTTTTTTTGCCTGAAAATCCCATATTGACATCTGGGAATGAAATGCTTAAAATGAAAATAGAACAAATGTTCGATTTAAAGGAGCGGATATGAAAAAAGTTATTTTTCATGTAGATGTGAATTCCGCCTTTTTATCCTGGGAGGCGTGTTACAGGATCCATCATCTGGGGGGAAAGCAGGATTTGCGACAGCTGGTGAGTGCCGTGGGAGGAGATCAGGAGAAAAGACATGGGATCATTTTGGCAAAATCTATTCCGGCAAAGAAATATCATATTCAGACCGGGGAAACGGTTGTTTCTGCAAAGGAAAAATGTCCGGACCTGGTTCTGGTGCCGCCCAATTATGATCTCTATAACCGATCTTCAAAAGCTCTGATAAAACTGTTAAGTGAGTATACGGACAAGATCGAGCAATATAGTATAGATGAGGCTTTTTTGGATATGACCGGCTGTTGCCAGGATCCGATAACGACTGCGTATGAAATAAAAAATCGTGTGCATGCAGAATTAGGGTTCACTGTAAATATTGGTGTTTCCGAAAATAAGCTTCTGGCAAAAATGGCTTCAGATTTTACGAAGCCGGATCACGTTCATACGCTCTGGAAATCAGAAATGTCAGAAAAAATGTGGCATCTTCCGGTGGGTGATCTGTTTTATGTGGGCCATGCCTCTTTATACAAGTTGAAAAAATTGGGATTTCATACGATTGGAGAACTGGCAGCTATGGATCCTGCAATTTTGCGCGCGCATATGAAGTCACAGGGAATACTTATTTGGCAATATGCAAATGGTATAGATGAATCTGCAGTGATCAGCTCACCTCCGCCGGCCAAAGGCTATGGAAATTCTCTCACCACGCCTTATGATGTTATGGATTGTGAAACTGCCAGGCAGTATCTTTTATCGTTATCGGAAACCATTTCAGCCAGGTTAAGGGCAGATGGAGTAAAGATTAGCGTTGTTTCTATCAGTCTAAAAGACTGGGATCTGCGTTTTTACGGACATCAAATTACACTATCTGTTCCAACGGATCTGACCCTGGAAATTTATGCTGCAGCCTGTCGGTGTTTATCTGAATTGTGGAATGGGATTCCGCTGCGGCATCTCGGGATCCATACCAGCCGTGTATCATCAGATCCCTTTCGCCAGATGCAATTTTTTGAAACGATCGACTATGAAAAATACCGGAAGATGGAGAAAACTGTGGATCAGATACGGAAAAGGTTTGGAATGGATAGCATAAAAAGGGCATGCTTTTTGCCATCTGCAGGATCTGTAGAAATAGACCATATGGGTGGAGGCGTCAGCCGGGAAAAGCGGACGGTTGATTATTCCCAGGAGAAAATATTATAATATAAGGGGTTGATGAACGTGACCAGATTTGCGCAAGCAACAAAATATGGAATAGATGTAGATAGCGGGATCCCTAAAGGAAACATGTACCATATCGCCTGTTCGGCATGGTTTACATCAACTGGCCAGACTATGCCAAGATATTTTAAGTTTGAGGATGATGCCGGGGAGGTTCAAACAGTAAAGGACATCCTAGTGAAATATACGGAAGAAAAGAATTATTCTGGCATACCGAGCCGTGAATATGGATGCGAAGCCGTAATTGGTGGGTTGATTCGGGAATTTAAACTGATATTTTTCCTGGAGGCTTGTAAATGGGTGATGCTGGTGTGAGGAGCAGCTTATGTGTGGAAGATATTTTATAGATGATGAAATGTGGCGGGAAATCAGGAAAATCTGCAAACAGATTGATGATGCAAAATTGAAAGTGACAGTGGGAGATGTGCGTCCTACCGATATGGCCATGGTTCTGACTGGAATGAAGAATGTGCATCTGGAGGCAATGCGGTGGGGATTTACAAGTAAGTATCAAGACTGGCTGCTTATTAATGCCAGGGCCGAGAGTATTTTATCGAAGCCTGCATTTCGGAACAGCGTGTGGAATTGCCGGTGTGTAATTCCTGCAGCTGGTTTTTATGAATGGAATAAAGAAAAAGAAAAAATCTCTTTTACCATGCCGCAGTCAGATATTCTTTACATGGCCGGTGTCTGGCAGCCAACAGAAAAAGAAAGCCAGTTTACGATCATAACAACTGTTCCTAACAGCTCTGTATCATCGGTACATGACCGGATGCCACTGGTACTGACACCAGAGGAAATACAGCCATGGATCCAGGACTGGAGCACGGCAGAAAGACTTCTGACGAAGACACCTCCGCTTTTGGAGCAGAGGCAGGAATTCGAGCAGTTGTCTATATTTGATATGCAGTAAGGGGATTTCCGAGGAGGATTCTCCGCTCACGGGCCCATTATCTTTTTTGCGCTTTTACCAACAGCATCATGGGACGGCGTAGTTCATCCTTCATGCCTGGAATATCCAGCATATCTGGGGACGGCATAGCTTCTTCCACAGCCTGTAGTGTAAAGCCATTATGTAGCAATCCCATCAAAATCTGCGTTAAAGTATGGTGTTGTTTCACAACATCGTAATCTAAAAAATTTGTGTGCCGTTCTCCGGGCGGATAATAGTTATCGACCGGCCAGAACTGTGCTGTGCCATCATCGGAATAAATCCAATCCTGATTTATTCCGGCAGTGAAAACCGGATGTTTAATTACTTCAGTATCTGATAGCTCATCATAAAAAGAATAACCATCAGGCCTAAAAATATCTTGACCAATTTCTGATATATCGTTGTTGCTGGATTTATGAGTGGGTTCCATGTTTCCTTTGCGTCCGGTATATTGTTCCTATTTTCTCCAGTTACTTTCTGGGCATAGAGACGGTTTGACGCATAAGAGAGCATTTCCTTGGCTGCTTCGGCCTCATGCTCTGATACTTCAAAGGTTCTGCCATCTGCGAAAGAGAGCATTTTCCATTTGCCTGCTTTCTTTTTCGGGGAGATCCATCCGCTGATGTCTGTGAGAAGTGGAAGATAGTAAACACCGGCGGCGTCCTGTTCATCAATGATAAAATGATAAGTGACCGTGAACGATCTGTTTCTGGAAACCGGCTGCATGAGAAAATATTCCGTGCAGAAAAGCTCTCTGATCTGCTTGCGCTGTCCCCATGAATAAAAGTATGAAAGTGTCCGCATGACTGGACCAATGACGATAAGAACGACAAACACTGCGCCTGTCAGCAGCATAAAGGCTGCGTATATCATAATCGACGAGTAATCGCTGAAAGGCGATGCCGCTTCCCGAAGCATCACTCCACAAAGCGGAATCACCAACGCAGCTTCCAGTAGGGAGATACCACGAAAAATGGCATTCTGGCAAAACAGATAATAAAAGCTGACAAAGGTAACAGCATTCTGCCCACTGTGGTAGCGAAGCGGAATCCGCATAAGCAAAAGTTCAGATAAAAGGCCGACAAGCAGTACCGCTTCCTTACATGCAAGGATATAAATTCCATACATCCATATATGGAGCCAGGTTCCGTAGGAGCCATAAAGGGCCAGTAAATCTCCAACCTTCGCATTTTCCAGAACACTATTCAGGATATTTTCCCCGAAAAACAGGTGATAACCGATGCCCAATATCAATATGATCCATGCAATATAATCAGGAATGCAAGACAGCACCCAGCGTTTGCGGCTGCCGTGCTCATGCCTCCTCTGTCGTAAGAGCCCGATTCCCCATAGAATTGGATAAAGAAATACAATAAGAAGCAGCGCAAGGTTCGTTTGTGGCTGCGTTGTCGTTATGATCAGGCTCAGGCGTTTGGCCTGTGAAGCTGTGCTCTGAAGATTCGGCACATGCGCAAAAATTGATAGCACCGACACAAAGAGTACTGCAAAGACTCCTGGTATCGCCATCAGACTGAATGTTTCTGCTTTTGACTTTCGCTTCACCAGATTATATAGATCGTTAAGATACAGACCTGCATTCAGATAAAGAAGTATCATTGTGAGCCAAAAGTCCGGTAAATAATCGGCATCCGCCGTATACAATCGAAAGAAATTCCAGAGTGTCTCTATCATTTTTCAATTTTCTCCCTATTGAAAGTTATCCTGTTTATTTTTACAGAAATCATATCATATTTTGTCGTAAAAATCCCGATTTGTATTCTTTACGCATTTTGTTAAAATGTCTTTAGTCATTGTAATAATTATCTGGATCTCCGTATTTCAGAACTGCTTCTTGCTGTTCCTCATCATCTAGGTTTCTCATAAACAGCCAGTTTTCCTCGTACATATAATGGGGGTATCTAAATCGTGTTCTTGCAAACGTATTATTTACATAGAGAGCAATATGTTCATCATACTGCTCCACCTTTTCCTCAAATTGAAAACTATAAAGCAGCCAGTTCCATGCGAGAAACAGGAAAAGAAAAGCTGCGGCCGCGAACATCGGTATCATAACAATTCTTTTCCTCCACCCACAGAAGATTTTATTTACCCGCATTGATAAGAAAAATGTCCCTGTTATCAAAGCAATCTGCCAGAATATGCAGAAAACAAGCGCGATGGTGATTGCCCTGTCAGGTATGTAATACCAGCCGCCACCCAGCCAACTTTCGCCAGTAAAAAAGAGAACAGTAAGTACACCAATCATGCCGACTGTGAGCAGCAATATATGGATGCATTTTTTCCTTACCAAGTTTAATCTGAAGACTCCGGGACGTGAGGATGACGATGCAGATGAGACCAAGGTAACTCTGTCCAATAACAACTTCACGGAAGTAGCGAAGATCGTTCTGGAAGGCGTTGGCGGTCCGGAGAATGTGGCTTCTATTGATAACTGCATTACCAGACTCCGTCTTGAGGTCAAGGATTATACCAAGGTCAATGAAAAGCTGATCAAGTCCGCCGGTGTGGCTGGCGTGATGCGTCCAAGCAAGACCTCCGTACAGGTCATCATTGGAACCCAGGTACAGTTTGTTGCAGATGAATTCAAGAAACTCTGCAAATAAGTACGACCTCCCTGGTTTCATGCTATAGACATACGAAAGGGGCTGTTGCTCCATAGATGAGTGATTATCTATGGAACCGCAGCCCCTTTTGCTGTATGAAAGCGGAAGCTGCAGCGCTATCATCTATTGATGATTTTGCGACAGCTTTTTCTTCCTTATATTAATGAAGGAGTATTTTACCGCTTATTCCAGTGTGCCAGTTACTGATTGCGGGATGGCGAATTCCACCGCGCCCATGTAAGCGGGGGCAACATCCGTTTCATCAAAGGTGATCACAAGTTCGCCTTTTTCATTGAAATAAAAGCTTTCATCGCCTCGTAATTCTTTAAAATCCCATTCTGGCATATCGCTGTTGTAAAAATAGGTGACAGAGGAATCGGCGGCCATTTGTGCCTGCATCTGTTCCTTTATATTGTCGCTGATCGCAGTGAGCATTTCTGGCTTGTTGCGGAAAAGATCAGACAAAGAAATCATTTTGCCGGTGCGTTTATCAATGGTGAAAACTTTGGTATATTCGGTTCCACTGGCCATTACCAGAGTGGTATCAATTCGCAGGCAGAGATAGTTGGGGGTATCCGTTACCACCTGATAGGAAGAAGTGAGCGAGTAATTGCCCTCTCCCTGGGATGAGCGCAGGTCGCTTTCATACTGTGCGATTAAGGCATTGGCATATTCTTCGATGCTCTGGTTGACCTCTGCCGGTGCAGACTCTATTTCTGGGACATCCACTTTAGCTTCAAAGTGATTGGTCTGGTCTTCGTAAGTCCGGAAGGTGACGATTTTGGAGATTGGGCCAAGGATAGGGACATTTTCCATGGCATTTGCAATGGTAGGGTTTATGTTTGTGAGGATTACCAGCGCGGCCATGGCTGCCACAGCAGTTGCACCGGTGTTCCGTAAAATATAAATAATATGTGATTTCTTTTTCCGTTCGCCTGATTTTGTGGAATGTGACTGGACAGCGGTTGCTGCCTTGCCCTGTGCAATTCCAGCTAAAATACGTTCTTTGGCATGTGGAGAAACGGGGATCTGTTCATATTCCTGCTTTAATTCATCAATAGTGTGATTGCTTTCTTTCATAGTAAGAACTCCTTTCCGAATTAGTTGGTGTCAGGTGCTTCCAGGTTGATACGCAGCTTTTTTAAAGAACGGTAAAGCCTGGTTTTTACAGTACTCAGATTTTCATTTACAGCCAGTGCAATATCTTCCAGTTTCATATCTTCGCAATACCGTAGGACGACGATGGTACGGTTTTGAGGTTCCAGGCTCTCTAGGGCATTTTTTAAATCTGTTTCCTGGTAAACATCTTCCGATGCCTGTTCTGGAAGCTCTCCAGGCAGATCTTCTTTTTTTCTGCTTCTTAAAAGATCCATGGTGGTATTTACTACAATCCTGCAGATCCAGGAATAAAGTTTGGAGGGATCTTTTAAGGAGTTGCACTGGCATATCGCTTTGCAGGCGCTTTCCTGAACAATATCCAGGGCATCATCTTCATTGTAAACATAGCTGTAAGCTAACCGGTATAGCCGGTCATATTTTTCAATCAGGACCTGTTCGGTCTGTACGGTAATTGAATCCAGCGCGCTAGAATGGATCATTACATATTTTCCTTTCTTTTTGTTTTCATATATTAGACGGATAAAGAGAAGAAAAAGTTGCAAGGAAATTATAACTTAATCTATATTTTTCGCGCAATGGCTTCGTATATGTATGGGATATGCCAGGAATGGTATCCTGCAGTGAGAAATGTTCCTTGTTAATTAGCCCGGGCAATGTTATAATCAAAACAAGATTATTTCTTTCGATGATAGTGGCCTCTGGCCATGGATGAGATCTTTCATGGATCATTGAAAAGGGGTAGTCTATTTTTTTAGTCAATGCATGAGTGTGCATTGGCTTTTTTTATTTTATAGACGAACCAGGAAAGGAGAGAAACTATGTCCGAGGTTACACGGATGTATGAACTGCTCTATGAAGAGCGATGGGATGAAAAAAAGCAAAAGGAACGACGGAATGAAGCGGCATTTTTTTCACCGGAGAGTCCGATCACCAGAGAAATTCCAATCGAAGAATTGTTTGATGTTCTTGATGCCGGAGTATGGGCATATCAGACGCGGTACAATTCGGAGGCACTGGTGCATAGCTTTTTTGAACAGATCAAGCGCTGTTCTGTAGTGAAACGACGGAGAATGCTGTAAGAGGAGGGAGAAAGTGAGCAATATTGTAAAATGGGCAGCAGTCAGTGATGAGGAAACTTTCGCAAAAGTTCGAGTGGAATTTTCCTTCGGTGACGGAAGTGCTGTTCAAAAAACAGTTACGATGGCCGATTTCATCAGAGCCATGAGCACGATTGAAGCAGAGCAGGAGAGATGCCTTGAAATTGGACAGATACCAAATGGATTTTATGACGGGGTACTGATCCAGAATAAGGAACAGAGTTTTGATGTGATCATCACGGTTTCGGCACATCTGGGGGTTATTTATCTGTTTGGAGTGCCAAAGCAGGTTGTGTTTCCGGATCTGGCATTTCTGTTTAAGGTAAGAGAGGGGATGGTATCCGCCTCTTTTTGTTTTGCCTTAAAGCGGGATGAATCCGGGATGATCGGGCCGGCCAGCAGGTTATGTTATTACCCATTTGGAAATGTATATGATAATGGGAAAATATGTTGGGGAAATACGGTATTTCCGAAAATGACTTCGATCAAAGATGCGGAGAAGCTGATCCAGGCATTTTTTGATGCAGAAACCAATAATGATCTGTACCAGAACCGGATCGCGGAGCATCCGGAATTTAAAGAACAGTCCGGTCTTTTGGAAACACTTAAGGAAATGGAAGTGTTCCCGCAGAAATGGCTGAAGGAAAATGGAAATCAATTAAGCAATTTATGTGTTGCGATAAGAGGAGGAAAATAGGTTATGCAGATGAGTTTTTTTGATTTTGAGGAATTTAATGAGCTGAAGGCTGAGGCAAAGAAGAAAGAGGCACCGAGAAAGAAGAAGGAAGAAAAGCAGAAGAAAAAATCTGCGCCGAAAACGGTTTACAAGCTGCCCCTTACGTTAAAGAGTATTGCTGGTGATCTGGTGATGACGGAGGGAACGGGAACAGAGGAAGAAGTGAAGCAGTTTCTGGCAGAGCAGGGCCCATTCTTTGCAATCTGTGATGTTTCAAAGAAAGAGGATGCATATTTGTGCCGCCCAAAGAACCATGAAGGAGTGGAAAAAGGAACCATCACGGTTGACGGAATGCAGGTGTTCTTTGGGGCAGAAGCAGTGGATGTTACGGCATTAACAGGTGAGGTGGATCTTACAAATCTGTTTGAGTATGTGTTAAAGAGCAAGGAGCTTAGCGGATTAAAGCTTACTTTGTTTAAAAACGAAAACAATGTTGTGCTCCTTCCGGCAGAATCTTCTGCAATCACCGTACCATTTGAAGATACAGAAGAGATCAGGGTGCTGAAGGCAGGAGAAGAGCTTACCATTGGAATCAGCGAAGAAGCAGAGACACTTGAAGAACAGCTCAAGGAACTTGAGGGTTATGGATCCTTATATGATCTGTACCCGTGTGGCGAAAAATACTATCTTGGCCCGAAGTATGCTGGTGTATCCAGTGCCAGTACGGTTAAAGTGACCAAGTATGCCATTGACGGAGTTAAGTTATCCCTGATGTTTACCTCATATGACTTATCTTCAGAGGATTTTGGCGGTAAAAAGTCCGTCACGGAAGAGGATCTGCTGAATTTCCTGGATGCAAAAGGACATCTGGAATACCGGCTGGCAGGTGCAGTATTTACCTGGCTCGGAAAAGATAAGAACATTCTGTATGTGGGAACAAAGGGCAGCAAAAAAGGTGCGGATGATAAGGAAACATTGGATAAAATGCAGCTTTCTATCGGAAGACAGCGGGTGATGCATCAGGGAGAAATCTATGATATTCTGAACCATCCATGCTTTTACTGCGGAAGCTCATTGGAAAGTGACCAGAAACTCTTTATTTGGAAACTTGAAAAAGTGGATATTTCTTATTGGTTAGCTATATCACGGTTTTTTTGCGAAAACTGTGACAGCGAAGTAGCTGTGCATCTTTTTTATGACCCCAAAAGAAAGAGCTTTAAGTGGTTTGTGCCCTTTCAGCAGGTATATCATGCATCCGTTGAAGCAGAACGGGAGCCTTATTTAGAGTGTTATGAAGTTTCAGGATTGGTAAAGGTTGGAGAATTTCATTCCCATGGCAGGATCCCGGCCTTTTTCTCTGCCACAGATGATGAGGATGAAACATTTCCTGGACTTTACGGCGTGGTATCCTGCGGCGATGACAGGAAAGTTTATCGTGCCGTACTAGGGGCAGATAAACAGATTTTTCTCACAGAAGAACAGATGAAAACCGTTGTGTATGATTCCGATGAGGATCGGCTGTCCTGGGTTTTGGGCTGGTTTCATCAGGTCTACAACAAGAGCATCGGAAATGGAAGCCACTATATTGTGCTGGTGGGGCAGGAAAAGACAAAGGCCATTTATGTTCCATCGTATGAAATGGCACGATTTTTTGAAGGTATTTTCCATGTATATTCCATTGACCGCGGCCTGCGAAAAGATTACTGTCCGCAGGATCATCATTTTCTGATCTCAGCAGAGGAGCTTACCTGGAGAAAAGGAGATCCTTTGCTGTGTGGATGTGGTTATGCTGATCAGTTGGTCGCATTATTATAATCGGAGAGGTATGTTTATGATAGAAAAATTGGAGGAGTATGGCCGGTTTCTGTTTGGCTGGGCATTCCGGGCGATGCAGAGCGAAATGACAATGCAGGAATCCCTGAATGCAAAGTCAGAGAGAGCCTATCTTACAGGAACAGAAATCGCACTGTTAGAGGATAGCAGTCTTTTTATCATTGGGATTGGTATTCTGGTGCTTATGGAAGCATTTTTTGTTGTGGTAGTTATATCCTTATTGCTGCATGGTGTGATGGAGCTGATTATACGGTGCCTGGTCGAGGGGTATAGCTTTCTTACAAGGGAAAAGAGATCCCGGCAGCGTGCAGCGGCCAGGAGGATCCAGAAGCGCCAGGAAGCGCTTCTTTTACAATACGTTCTGGAGTCTGAAGAAAGGACAAAAGAGATGCCGGATGTGTTAAAACTGCCAGAATTTATGGTAAACAGGGAAAGGAGAAACAAACATGCGTATTAATCTGCATGTAATTGTGATAGGAGCTGGCTTGACCGGCTCCTTCTTTTTAAAGGAAATGATTGCGTATCTTCATATGAAACAGGAAAATTTGATCCGGACGGATATTACGGTTTTTGATCCTGGTTCAATCGGTAAAGAGGACCTTGGCGCGGTATATATCCGGGAAGATCTTGGCCAGAACAGGGCACTTTTATTATCAGAACTTTTGAAAGAACAGTATGACTATGAGGTGACGGCTGTTCCGGGAGATTTTTCTGTAGGCAGTCCGGTATTACAGATTTCCAAACGGGATTATGTTTTTATGGTTGATTGCAGCGATGGGAGCATTCCTGGAGACTACCGAACGGAATGGAAAAAACTGTCTGCGAAAAGAAAGCTGTATCTGAAATTTGCAGATGCAAAGCTGTATTTGGATGACGGAAGCGGAACGGAACCATTTTTTTCAAATACGGAAGAGAAAAGCGAAGATTTTGTCTGGAAGCATTTGGAAAGAATGTTTTTGGTGAACCTTGCCATGTCAAAGATTGTGGCCGTTTATGAAGAAGGACAGATTGAATGTGGGACATTTTGTGTGAATGAAAAAATGGCCCAAATAAGACCACAGCATCATAACGACCAGAAGTTGGATCTTCCCATGGGCCGGAAACCAACCGAAGTTTTTCATTATCAACTGGTTGTGGTAGGCACTGGTGGGACCGGTTCCTATTATCTGAAGGAATTAGGTGCAATCCTTTCATCCTTAACGAAGGAGGAACGCAACTCCTATGCATTATCCATAATCGATGGAGACCGGGTGGAGCAGAAGAACCTTGACCGGCAGAACTTCCTGAAAGAGGATGTTGGCCAGCATAAGGCAATGGTACTGGCACAAGCTCTTAGAGACCATTATGGGATCGAAGTAAGAGCATATCCAATGTACATTGACTCCGCTGAGCAGTTAAAAGTGGTCTTTAAGCAGATGACGGGAACTTATTATAGACGCACGGTCCCGATCCTGATTGGGTCAGTGGATAATCACCGGGCCAGACAGGAAATGGAAAAATGGTTCCGTCAGACGCCTACTGGTATCTGGATCGATGCGGCAAATGAATTTCACACTGGCGAGGTTGTAGCTGCAGTCAAAAAGAATGGAAAGATGTTGTCACCTTCCAGGCCGTACTATTTTCCGGAAATCATGCGAAGCCGGGAAAAGCGGGCAAGTGAATTAAGCTGTGGGGTGATCAACCAGTCTTCACCGCAGCATCGGTTTACCAATATGGCTGCGGCAATGCTGGCTTTATCAGCTACTCTCGGAATTTTAAGAAACGGGTTCCTTCCATATAAAATAGTTTATTTTGATGTGTTTAAGGGAAATGCTATTCCGGTAAATGCGGGAGCGGAAAGGGGAATATTTTTTGAAGATAGTGAATGAGGAGCGTTATCAGCAGCTCTTCGATCATCCGGAAGAACTGCGTAAGATCATTACCTATGCAAAGCGTCTGATGCAGTATGAAAAATGTTTTGATTATTCTTTTCGGGATAACTGCATGAAGATGGAACTTTTACAGGTAGCGGTACAACGCATCCTGCAGGAATATGGGATTGAAGTGGGGGAAGTTTATGATTTATCGATTGAATGGATTGAGTCAGACGATGAAGATGACTTCATCAGTGAAAATGAAGAAGTACTCTTTTGTGTAGAAACTCCATATCCTGGGATTATTGGGTTTACCGATGTGGTTTCTGCCTATGAGGATGATACAGAAACTCTGGAACTTTTTCCAGAAGAAGTAAAGGCAGAACTGAAAGAATACCTGGGGGAATGTGGAACTACGGTACTTACTTTGGACGTTGTGGAGCAGGTAATACGCTGGTATGAAGAATGCAGGGACTGGAGACTTTGTGAAATCGCATTTGAAGCATATGAGTTGTTTTGCCAGTCTTTAAGTGTTTCTTATTCGTCCGGGACAGATTTTATTCAAATTGGTGAGCATTATTACTGGCTGTACAATCCAGAAGAGAACTCAGACTGGGGAGATATGTTTCCGGTATCTCCGGTATGTGACTTATGTGGGATTGTTCTTTATGTGTTAGGAAAGGCAGGAGGAGTATGCTAAATCTGAGCGATTATAAGGAACACTTTTGTGAATACATATTGTTCCGGTACGCATGGGCGAATGAATTTGTGAAAGAACCGTTTCCAGAAAATTTATACGAATATTATGATAGTTTCGCAAAAGCTTACCGGTATCTGATCGAAAAAATAGGATATCCGGTGCTTTACTGCGGAGTGACAACATCTGCAGAGCAGATCCTGGAACCTATTCTTGCAAAATGCAGAATGAAATATGAACAGTACCATAATTTACTGAAGCTTTATGATCAGGATGAGCCGTATCTTATGCTGGTGCTGCAAGATAACCAGCAGACCGATCAAAGAGGCTTAAACGTATTTGGCAATGCGTTTAATGGAGGCGGTCTTTACATTTCCTATGGTACATATAAAGATAATGTGCCGGCCTGGAAAACATGTCTGCTTGCTGCGAAATTGGAAATGTGTTATCGGCTAAAGGAGGAGCGCGCGTGGAAGTATTAAAACAGGTGATCCGGCTCATGAAAAGGATAGAAGGTGCTTTCTGTCCGTGGAGTTATCTGGATCAGATGGACTATTTTCAACAGGGTGGTTGCAACGAAGAAGAGGCATATGCGTATGCAAATTCCAACATGGGCAGATCTGCCAGGTATTATCCACATTATCAGATGTGGGTCAGCCATTTAGTAAACCGGCTGATCAAAGCAGGTATTATAACCTGTGAGTATGAGACGGCAGAACTAAGAATGGAGGATGTACCGGTTGAAAATCTTTTATGTATTGTCAGTGATGAATGCTCTGAGGGATTGGAAGTGGCAGATGGCCAGAGGAAAAGAACGCTAGATGCCATTATGAAGGCATTAGGGTTTGAATTATTGGAATTTGCTGAATTGGAGGATTTGGATCATATATTGTCCAGGGATCAGAAGGCGGCATTTTACAGAGCATTTGATGAATTCCGATGCGATTTTTATGGAGAAGAGCGAGAGTTTGTCATTGTACTCATAAAGGGAGAAAATGCACCGCTTCTTTCTGAAACGGATATTTTCGTGGAACTGGATTATTTTGTGATTTCATTTGAAGATTTTTTCATTATGATATATCCTTCAGAAACTGGATTTTGCGATGGATATGTGGAAATCACGTATGGGATTGGCTTCTTGTCATGGAATCTTATCCCATTATTACAGATGCTGTATGGAAAGTTAAATGGAAATGTCGAAGAATTTTTCAATCGTTCTGTCATGGAACAGGAAGCGCAGCCATTATAGTGTAACCAATGAGGACATGGCTTCGCTTCATTGAGTACGAATTACTGAGAAAGTGAGTGGAGAAAATGGTGAAAATTGTATATGGAACGGAACCGTACCGCATTGACCATGAAGTACGGAAATTAGCGGAAAATACGACATATTATGTGCAGGTATTTGATGCCATAGATGGAGTGAAAGAATTTCTGCAAAGCATTTCATTCTTTGGGATACCCTGCGCTATTTATAAGGTGGAGGATGTGAAAAAAGAGAGGAAGGAACTCTTGCATCTTATGGAAGAGTGTCCGGAAAGTTCCTGCTTGATCATTCGGACGGAAAAGCTTGACAACAGCAAGGACTGGAATGCATGGAAAAGTAAGCATGGCATATGTTGTGATAAGCTGAATGGAAAGTCTTATCAATGTTGGATCCAAAAAGCTTTTCAGTCCTTAGATTGTCCAATAGCGGAGCCGATGCTGCGATATTTTATCGACAGGAGCGCTTATGCATACCAGGAACGCAGGGACGGGAAAGATGAGACAATAGATCTTTACCAGATAGCTATTTTCATTAAACAGATTGCATTTGCGTCCATGGATGCTGGAGTGAGCAAAGAGACGATTGACCAGGTTGTTCCTGCAGCAGTGGGGAAAAGCTGGGAATTGGCATCAAAGCTTTTACTGGATCCTATGGAAGGTATGAAGCTCGCGGTGGAGTTATTCGATCATGGGAATAATAGCCTTAAGCTTTACGGGATGCTTCTTCGGAATTACCGGGTTGCGAAAAAAGCGTTATTGTTGTCAGATATGAAGGAAAATGAAATTTTAAAGCTTTTAGGCCTTACGGAAAAGCAGATGCGGGGAATACGGGCCTATCGGAAGTTACCGGAAGAGCGTTTGGATACGGTAATGTCGATATTGATAGAGGCAATGAACAGAACGAAAATTTCTTTTGGAAACGAGAGAAATCTGTTTATCCAGACTATGGCAAAATTGATTATATTATAATAGGAAGAAACCCAGACAGAGATCAGTGATGATCGTGCCTGGGTTTTTTATTGTCATGTTTCCAGGAGTCGGATTGCCCGTACATCCCCAATAGATATACCTCCATTTGAAAAATGCTGTGCATTGCTATTGATAATATGAATTAAAATTATATATTGATAATAAAATCATTAGAATTACAATATATTAAATGTAAATTGATAATTTTATAACCAACGCCATCTTCAAATTCATACTAAAATAATTGAAACGGGAGGTGGGAGAATGGCCAATGCGCAGCAAGAGGATTTTGTTCGTAGACGGATTACGGAATTGAGACTAAGCAAAAACATTTCCGAACACAAAATGAGTCTGGATTTGGATAAAAGTGGATCATATATACGTGGCATAACCAGCGGAGCGGCCTTACCGTCTCTGAAAGAACTGTTTAAAATAATTGCCTATTTAGATATGACGCCGGCAGAGTTTTTCGCACCACTGGATGATGAAGATACCACATACAGAAAAGTGTGTGAAAAATTACGGACTATGAATGAATCGGATATTGAAAAGATTAATACTTTTATAGGGTGGATTGAAAAGTAGAGATTGCTTGAAACTTAAGAGGAATGCTTTAGAGGCATCCTCTTTTTTCTTTTGCTAATTAGGAATCAGTAGTATAATGAAAGAAAACGTATTCGGGGGCGCTGCAGATTTTCATCAGAAGTCGAAACGTTCTGATTATAGCAGGGGAAATCCGTAATTTAGGAAAACGGGAGGAAAGAGGAATGGGTAAGGTTTTGATCGTGATCGACATGCAGAATGATTTTGTGACGGGAACTCTTGGCAATAAGGAAGCGCAGGCAATTGTTCTAAATGTGCAGGCAAAAGTAAAAGAGTATGCGGACCGCGGGGATCGGATAATTTTTACCAGGGATACCCATGGGGAGAATTATCTGGACACGCCGGAGGGGAAAAAGTTACCAGTGAAGCACTGCATCAATGGAACGGAAGGCTGGCAGATTGTGCCTGGGGTGGAAGTGGAAAACTGCGAATATATAGACAAGCCGACCTTTGGCTGGCTTAACTGGGAGGGCTTTGGCTCAAACGATGAGATTGAACTGGTTGGAGTATGCACGGATATATGCGTGGTCTCCAATGCGTTGATCCTGAAAGCCAAGTATCCGGAGGCGATAATTTCAGTGGATGCAAGCTGCTGTGCCGGAGTTACACCAGAAAAGCATAATGCCGCACTCGAAACAATGAAGAGCTGCCAGATTGATGTGTATGGACAGGAAGAGTAAAAAGGAGTATATGGAAAATTTTTAGTGGTTCTTTGCCAGAAAATATTCTATAATAATCTTGTATACGCAGTTTTCTCCCCGCCGAAAGGCAAAAAAATTATGTGTATGCAATCAACTTATAAGGCTCTTTCTCAGTTATATTAAAGGGAAAGAGCCTTTAGTATATCGTGGAGAGATAATATAATAAATGGGCTATCGACTATAAGAATTGATAATGTAAAATGTAGGTTTTGCGCTGGTCATATCGGGTAAAGTATTGTATAATAATTAACAAGCACACAATTCTGACATCATATCTTCCTTCACAGGAGGAGCTTTTTTAGGTTAAAAATTATAGAAGCAGTGCTGAGAAAGCGTTTTTGCAATGATATTCCTATCTTTTTTCAAATATATCGTCATAGATTTGAATGATGTTCCGCTCAATATTAACGCCATGCAAAAAGCTGAAAGGAATATGGTGGGATTGGATTGTTTGCATGAATTTGTAATAATTGCTGTGGCCAAGTGTATCCGTAAAGAGGATAACCCGTTCTGCCTTTAAAATGGACATATTATCCACGGTGCTTGATACGGATGCGCTGACAAATTTCCAGTTTGGGAATTCCTGCCGAAGCTTTTTAACCCAGTTCTCGTTGCCGCCAACAATCGTGATCCGTTTCATTGCAATTGCTTTTTTCATTTCTGAAATCGGAATATTTACAGTAGGAGGAGTGTCCTCGGTGCTGTTGTAAACAAATTCCCGCAGAGCCGTGAGCTCCTGTTTCATTGCATCATATTCTTTAAGCCTTTTTTCTAATTCTTCCCGTGAATGTTTTTCTTCCTTATATTGTTCCTGAAAATGTGAACCTATGGAAAGTGCATCACGTAAACGTATCTTTAATTCAGATAGCTCGGCTTCTGATTTGAAAGAAGATTCCATAGGTGCTGGTGTTTGCTGCTGCCGGGATGTCTTTTCTGTTTTATTTGATGAATTAGTATCCAATGATTTCTTTTTCATAGACTGCAGAACTTTTAAATTCTTCTCTTTCGGAATAGTCTGGAAAAGATATTCTTGTGTTTGGGCATGGATGAATCCTAATGTTACCCCCAGATATCTTGCCAGATCACAGATCATCATGTAAGCTTGCAGCTGCTCGGAATCATAGTTTGTCAATTTAATTGTTTTTGTAATCAGGGCCATGTTATAGGCATTAAAAGCTCCGTCACCGCATAGGCCTAAAGTTTTTGGAGAAAGGCCGCTCATTTTGATTATTTCCCGTGCAAGTTTTAAACTGTTGGAGAGTTCATTCCTTTCCTGTTTATCCGTCAGCATTTTAAGCACGGAACCATAGTGCTTTACTGTGTTGGTGATATCTTCTGGATCAATACTGATATGGGTAGTATCCGCAGTATCCTCCAGATATTGTTCCATTTCGTTGTTAAGGTCTGAATAGAAGATGTCACAATCTGAGCTGCAGGAAATATGAAAGAATGGAGCCATGGTCAGTATTCGTGCTAATTTTTCAGTATCCAGGGGCATATCCTCATAGGAAGAGTATTCCAAGGTGCATAAATCCGCTAAATTACGGCTTGTAAGCTTTGGATATCGTTTAAACTGAGAATATTCTTTTTTATGATAAATTTTGTACATACTCTTCAGCAGCTCTGCACAATAGGAATCTCCACTCTGGGCACCGCATAAGATTGATGCAAGGACCCTTTGCTGGTGATTGTCGATGATACTGGAGCAGTTAAGTAAATTAACCAGAGGAATGGCATCTCGGCCGAACTGGGGGAGTTTGGCGCGGCTATGAAAGATGAAATCGGTTTCTATTTCAGGAAAATCTTTTTCCAGTTCCTCAGTCAAGAAGGATGTCAGAAAGAGAACCTCTGCGCCGGTTTTATCAATAGCCTGAGGCTCATTTGCGTTACTGTCTGAAACATTAGCTAAAAAGTCTATAAAATTATCTAATTCTTCCGGCAGTATATCTTCGGCGGAACAACTTAGTATGATTTCTTTTAATAATTCTGCCGTTTCTGAAGCGATTTTCCCCATAATCTATCCTCCGTGCATGTCTGTAGGATAATCATATCATATCATATTTGCTTCGTGAAACAACATACAATTCCCAAATATCTGATATAGCAGTAATCTTTATTTGTTATTGAATGCCAGATTATACCTATTTTTCGTGTATATGATATACTTGTGGTATAATCCATATACTAAATAAGATAAAGGGTGGTACTATGCAGATTTTTGTAGATGCAGATGCTTGTCCGGTGGTTTTCATTGTGGAAGCAGTTGCGAGAAAATATGGGGTGGCGGTAACGCTGTTATGCGATACAAATCACATATTGTATTCTGATTATAGTGAGGTAGTGGTTGTTGGAGCCGGCGCGGATGCTGTAGATTATAAGCTGATCAGTATTTGCCATAAAGGAGACATCGTGGTATCGCAGGATTATGGAGTAGCAGCTATGGCTCTCGGCAAAGGGGCTTATGCGATTCATCAGTCAGGCAAATGGTATACAAATGAAAATATTGACCAGATGCTGATGGAACGGCACTTAAACAAAAAAGCGCGGCGGAGCAGCCAGAAGAATCATATAAAGGGGCCGAGAAAGCGCACCGATGCAGATGATGAAAGATTTTTTCAGTCTATGGAAAAATTGGTATTGATGGCTATGAAAAACTGTTCGGAAGATACAGAGAGAGGGCAGAACGCGTGAATGAGAAATATCAGCTTTATTATTATTGGAATCATGGCATGTGCGATCAGTGTGGAGCACCAATACTGATTTTAAATGAGGCATTAAGCTACGAGGGCAATGATCAGCAGGAATTACAGGCTTTTTTGGATGAGCACGCAGAGTGCCGGTATTTTTCTAATAAAGATGAACAGAAAAATTTTGAAGAGAATGGTGGCTGTAAAAAGTTGGAAGAAACATATAATTACAAGTCACCATATTGGGCCATGCGATCTGTAGGAAGCAAATCCCTGCTGGGTCAGTTTTGCTGCCGCACATGTAGAGAAAAATGGATCCGGGAAAGAGAAGCCGATCATTTGAAAATTTATACATACTTCTGGGAATTGCGAGAGTACGCACTGAAAGTAGCCCCAGAACCATGTGATAATCCATCTGGAATTGTTGTGTTTGATCTGGAGACTACGGGGTTGAACAGTAACGATAATGAAATTTTACAGATCAGTGCGGTTGATGGAAACGGGGATTTACTTCTTAATGAGTATGTCAGACCAGAACTGATCAGGTCATGGCCAGATGCAGAACAGGTGAATGACATCACACCAGAGCGGGTAAAAAACTGTAAGACCATCAGAGAACTGATAGGGAAGATAAAAGGCGTTTTTGCATCAGGGAAAACATGGATTGCGTATAATTGTGATTTCGATCTCGGATTTTTATTCTTTGCAGGTATCGAACCAGGTACGAATACTGAATTAGAAGATGTGATGCTCGATTTTGCCGAAATTTGTGGGAACTATGATAAGCGGTACGGAACCCGTCGATGGCAGACGTTAGAAGCGGTCGCCGCACATTTTGGGTATAACTATAAAGCGCATGATTCTTTGGAAGACGCAAGAGCCACACTGTATATTAGGAATAGAATTAAGCGGGAAAAAGAAATATTAGACGAATTGACTGCCCCATTTCAGACGGTGAAAAGACAATAGACTTAGGAGAAATGATACCTTACTTGCAGTGTGAAAATGATACCTCATTTATATCGGAAACAACCCCAAATTTTTCGGCTATCCAAGATGGGTGAAAAATTTGGGGTTTGGTCATTCAAAATGTGCAGTAAAATCAAGAGGATTACTGGACTTTTAATGAGGAAAATGATACCTGATTTATGTAGTAGGGGATCATTTTTTCTGAAATTAAATAGTGAATTGTATGGTGCAGAAAATTGGGGGATAGATTATGCGGAGGGCAGCTATATCTCGAAGCTGCCCTTAATGCAAAAGGCGGATTTGGAAATTATAAGATACCTATTTCTTCCATTTCGTTGCACAATTCTTCGAACGTACCGGTAACATAGTTTTTTGTGGTGCTGATATCGGAATGTCCTAAAATATTTGAGAGCATGACCAAATCATGCGTCTTGTCGTAAAAGGATTTGGCAAAAAAGTGGCGAAGTGCATGGGGATGTGCCTTTCTTTTATCAATGCCGGCATTGGCAGCAATGGTCTGGATCATGTTATAAATATTTTGCCGTTCCAATGGTTTTTTATTTTTATCAGTGAAAATAGGTCCAGATGGGATGTTTTTTTCAATGACATAATCATTAAGCATTTCCTGAAGTTCCCGGATTAATGGAACTTTTCTGTTTTTATTCTTATTTCTAATTGTGATTTCCTGTTGTTGTATGGATTCAACGGTAATAAACTGCAATTCTGAAACACGGATACCAGTTTGTCCGAAGGCGCGGATCATCAGGTTAACCTTTCTTTTTTGAGGTCGACTGCTTTCTTCCAGGAGTTTATGGTAATCTTCCGGGGTAAGAATAGCATAGGTGGCTTTTAATTCTTTCTTTTGAACTTTTTCTAACTGAACAAAACAATCAGCACGGTCCAAAAAGGTCAGAAAAGAATGAATGGAACACAATTTTGAATTTACCGTGGAAACGGCATAATGCTGTTCCAATAGATATTTTTTATAATTCAGGCATTGTTCTTTCGAAATTTCTGCGCCGGACAAAAAAGTTATGAAGTCAGTTACATCAGAAATGTATTTGCTGATTGTATTCTTGGATCGCTCATTTGCTATTAAAAAATCCCGATAAGGTTTCAAATTATCTGGAGAGAAAGAGGGTGTGCCGGTAATGGTATCGGAATTTGTTCTGTCACAGCAATCCAGAGGATCAGCTGCAAAATTCGGGTTTTCTAAGTGGGGCAGAATATTTGGCGTATTCGTTAATTCTGTATAAATGCTGCCAAGTAAGGACTTCAGCATGTCGAGATCTTTTTCTTTAAATTCCGCTTTTATATAGTGCAATAAGGTTTTTTTAATATCAACAGTAGTGGAACTGACTGTATTCATCACATTACTCCATTCATGCGCATTCCGTTTTAATTGGACACTCCGATTATATAGCGAACGTGCGTTTGTGTCAAAGAGCACAAACGCAAAACTTCTTGTTCAGAAAATAAATGAATGGAAGTTTTGCTTTTTTTTGATTTTATAATGGTCGTTTTTTAGGTAAAATGCCTAAACCGGATATGGTATCTAATATTGGAATATTAAAATAATGACATAATCCGATTTATGACATTATTTTACAATTATTTTTTCTTAAAAACAACGCAGATGAAAGTTTTTGACTGTGAGACTATTAATAATTTCGCTTATTTTTAAATATTGTTGATTAAATTATTAAAATTGTTGCTATTTTGTATATCTCCATGGTTTCATAAATCGGATTATGTGAAAAGAAAGCAGGGGGAAACGTGGCATTAGAACATGATACACAGGTGCTGGCAAAGCAGATTTTGGAGGATTTGAAGCCTGAATTGATTCTTCCATCTCCTTATTCCATATGGGATCCCAGCAAAATGAAATTTGAAGTTGCGGGTGTTACAAATCCGCAGTCATTAGCGGAGATGCAGGCGCTATTGGTAAAGAAAGCATTTACCGTTTCTGATATGTATATTTTACGTGTGATCCGAATGCTTGGGCATGCGGATCTGTTATCAATCTGTACAGTGCTGATGGCAGAACGTGAAAAGGAAGAACGAAAAGCCAAGGAGGAAAATCGGCCGACGCGTTGTATTCCGAAATTGGATCGGCGCTCCCTGAAAGAACGCCTTGATATGTTGGCAATGAGTGGTTTGGTTATTGTTGAAAAGTTTCAGATCAATGAAACCGTATACGCATATTTAAAGAGTGCAAAATCAGAAGCACACCAGACCCGGCAGATGTATTCTCTTACTGCCCATGCAACATACGCTTTTCGGACCATGTTGGAGGCGGATCAGCAATTAAGGTTTGATTCAAAAACAATATGGCTTAATGAAATGACAAAAATGGAGCGGGCAAATGCTGGGTTACTTGCGGCGGTTTTTTTGAAGCAGAAGTATATGTCAAAATATATATTTTCTTATCGCCTGAAAAATGTGAAGGGTATAGATGAGTTGCCAGCAATTATTGATTTTAAGAAAGAAGGAGTTATGCCTACTCGCCTGGTGATCTTCGCGGTTAATTTCTATACGAATGAGAGGATCGTAACCGAAAAAGATCATTCGTATTATATAAATTCAAAGATTAGGGGATTTTGTGCAGCTCTGCGTACAGTAATCCATGAAACCACAGGAAATGGATCTGCGTTTGCGGCCATCATATGCGAAGACGCTAAAGGTATACAAAAAGTAATTTCCATGATCCAGAACATTGATGAGCCGCTGATGAAGCATTGCATTTTTACGACAGGGACGGTATTGATATCACGGAGCGCGCTTTCAAAGGCGGATGTCTTGCCAGGATGTTTTGTAGAGCCGGTATTCAACACGGAAAAGGCGCGGTGGCAGATTGTTGGAGCAACAGGTTTTTATTTCCTGGAAGCATAAGAAGGGAGGAAGTGGACTGCCTGGCAGCGGACTTAGGCAGGAAATTAAATGGCAAAAATAATGAAGGACATGGCACAGGAGCAGGCTCTTTTAGAAGTGGCCGACTTGCTTCAGCAGCTTAAAATATTGGATAACAGTACTAAAAATCCGGAATCTTCGCTGAGCTGTACCTATCGCGTTGGAAGTGGACGAATGCAGCGCCTTCCAATTTCTGAAAACTATCTGGTTAGTATGATTGCAACTGTTCAGACTGACTTGCAGAAGAAAATAAATAGCCTTTGTAAAAAATATCGTATTGAACTGGAAGCTGATGAGGCAGCATTGATGGGAACGGGGATGGGAGAGGATATTGAGTAATCCACTTTGCTATAGCCTGCAGTTTCGACTATAGCGGTTAGCTTGGGGAAAGATTGTAGAGGATGATCTTCACCGGTTAGAGAAGCAGAAAAGACTGTATGGTAAAGAATTCATTATGTCATTTTTGAAATTGCTGCAGAAAACAGAATTTATTGATCGATTGATGGAGATTTGCAATGAATAAAAGAAAATCAATGAGCCGTTATGCCTTCTTGCTTTTGGGAATTGTGATTATGTCAGAACCGGTCCTGTCTTATGGTTATACGATAAAACAGCCGGTGGAAAGTGAACTTTCTGCATATGGAAATGCTTTAGAGGATACAGACCAGAATGCAACAGTGGAAGTTGCCCCGCGGGAACTGGTTTCATGGAAGGTTTATTTTGTAGATGAAGAGAGCAGACAAATCCAGTTATCTGCAATGCGCAGTGGAACGATTTTAGAGGGTGAAGAGCTGGTTATACCATATGCGAACAGCCTGATCGTAAACGGGCATCGCTGGCTAGCAAATGAGGACTCACCATACCGGATAAATGTATATGGGCCGGGTGAAAAAATCATCTATATCACTTATTCGGATGAAGGATCTGTCGGGGATGCAGACGATCCAGAGGCGTCGGAACGGGAACGCTTTGAAATGTATCTTGAAAGGGTTAAAAAAGCGGATGCAGCAATCACTGGAAAGGAAGCAGAGGAGATTCTGGATGATCAGATAATTTGTGAAAGTAACGCCAAATGTTCTTATCGTCTGCGAAGTCTGTCAACGCAGATAAAGAATACTGCTGCCACTCCTGTTTATGTGATTGCGAAAGACTGTGCGGCAACAGGGGTGATTTTGAAGGAATTATACAGTACTTCTGTGGAGTACAGCACAAATCTTCTGGATACGATTCAGCTGGATGGAGCGGAATATAGAATTTACGTGTTTCTCGTAAATAAAAAATTTGGAGAAACTTGTAGTCATAACTGGAAACTGGAGAAGCGAACAGAAGCAACATGCCTGTCATCAGGGTCAGAGAAATATGTTTGCAGTATCTGCAGTAAGACAGAAGTAAAAACGTTACCGGCCCTGGGGCATGTGGATGAAAATGGTGACTCATTATGTGACAGGTGTGGGAAGCGCACAGAGGAACAGAATGACGGAGACCGGATCACGGCAACGTATAGGCCATCCCAGAGTGAATATCAGATGCAGTTTGTCTGTGTGAGTGAAAACTTTCAGAATGGCTATCTTTATATTTCGGATACGGGAATACCGGCAAGTGAATTTGGAGGTTATGGATCACTTGATTATATGCTTTCCAATCCATACCAGGCTTTTGTTGGTACATTTGCGGACTGTTTCAGCATTACAGGGCAGGCACTGATGCCGATTGATGCAGATGGTGCGCTTGCGTATGCAGCTATTATGTCTAAGGAAGAAGTGCTTGCATATCGTGGGCAGATAGAAGGTGATTACATTACAAGAACCGTAGAAAATGGACAACTTGTGGTTGTACATGAGGATGGTTCAACGAGCCTTGTGGCACCTACGGATGATATGTTGCTTCGCCCGGCTATTGTGCTCAGTGCTCCAGATGCCGGTACCGCGGATCCAATCTATTGGTCAGTGGGAGATGTCCAGAAAGTAGTGATCGATCAGAAAACTTATGAATTTCGGTGTGTAGATACAAATTATTATGATAAATCCGAAAATCATCAGAAACTGGCATTGTTCCTTTGTGATGATGTGATTCCGGCAAATTATGGAAGTGAGTATTCATATTTGCCAGATGGAGAGGGTGATATGAGCCAGGTATTTCTCCCGGGACCCGTAGTAAATTTTGGTGATGAAAGTGATTATAAGTATTCCAAGATACATAGTTGGCTGAGCGAGCATCAGAATGGAATTTTTCAGAGCTTTAACTGTCATATTGGCGTGGACAGTGCATTTACCGGAAGCACAGGTAAGGGGCGGTTCAGTGAATTAAGTGACCAGGATTTGACTGTGCATAGTATCGGATATCAGAGACTGACAGCCAGACTTTTTAGCTTATCGGTGGAAGAGGCATTAAAGTATAAAGATTATCTTTGGAAATTAGGTGATACGGATTCGGATAATCCGGAAGCGGTAACCGATAATTTCTGCAATGGATATTGGCTGCGTTCTCCTATGGGGAATACAGCTGCTGACAGTGGATATGCCTATATCGTGGATCTGGTCAATGGAATGATCCGGCCAGAGGCAGTGAAACCGGATGGCAGTAGTACTGATGAAGAGTTAAGGGTAACTACTTCGATTGGTGTAAGACCAGCCTTTGCGGTACCGCAGGGATGATCATAGAAAATTAGTAGGAGGAATTTGAATGAGGAAACGAGGCGTTGTGATCTTAATGGCAGCTGCACTTACCGCTTCTGTTCCGGCAACCGCGCTGGCTGATCAGTTTGCCGGTCAGATAGCTTTGAATGGGGAGGCTGCTTCGGAAGATGTTGTTGATGAGGAAAGTCCGGTGGACATGGATCAGACAGAAGAAGCAGAGGATGAAAACCATGAAGAGTCGGAGAACGCGGGTTTGGAGGAGACGGATGAGGCAGAAGCAGGAACGGAAGAATCGGAACCCGAAGAGTCAGAGGAAGAGGTAAAGGAATCAGAAAAATCTGATGAGAGCAGTGAATCAGAAAATGAAGATGCTGCCTCAGAGGGATTGGAATCGAAAGAAGATGAGTTAGAGGACGAAGACACAGAAGAGACTGAAGAGAAGGAGGTAGTGGACGAGACAGAACTGGCGGATGAACTCCAGAAAGAACCGTCAAAAGCGCCAGAAGAGGAAGCCGGGGATATGCCGGAAATCGGAACGGAAGAATTTACAGCATGGTTTAAGAAAAACTGTAAAGAGGATTTTTTATGGGAGATGCTGGCAGAGCATGTAGAGGATGACACATTTTTTACCTGGGCGGTAGAACACGATAAGCTGTATTATAAAGCATTTAAAGCCTATCAGAAGATCCTGGAGAAAGACGGGCAGCCAGATGAAGAAATATCTTCCGAGGTAGATGCAGAAACAGAAGAAGACATGGCCATACTGGATGAAGAGGTGGAGGAACTGACATGAAAAAACGTAGATATCGAAGACTGTTTGCGGTGCTGACTGCCGCGATGTTCAGTGCCTGCAATGTTTCCACCGCGCTTGCGATGCCACTGCAGGAACTCACGGAAGATTATCAGGACTTCAATACAAAGCTGGTTGAAGAGAGTCGGCCGAAGGATATTGGCAGTGATGCATTCTCAGAGTGGTTTTTTACATATTTGGAAGAAGAAACTCTGTGGGACTGGTTTTATGGTGTTATGGAGGATGATACCAACGAAGATTACAGCGCACTGTATTCCTGGTATGAAAAAAATCAGGAGCAAATTGCAAAACAGTTGGGTGCAAATGCTTCGGCACTTATGGCAAGCAGTGTAGGAGATCTTTGGAATAACTGGATCGATGGGAATTTTGATCTTACTGGAGACGGAACAGAGAGCAATCCGTATCAGATTGAAGATCTGGAAGATCTGATGATCATGACACAGGCGATTGCAGCTGGTACAGGTAATTATGATACTGCCCATTATCGGTTAATGGATGATATTGATCTTTCCTTTACCATTAATAATGGAAACTGGAACCCAATTGGCTGGTATCAGAATGCAGCACAGTTATCCGGTAATGTATCCAATAGTTTTAAGGGTACTTTTGACGGAGATGGCCATACAATCAGTGGCCTGAAAATTGTAAATATTTCAAAAAATCTTCAGAATGTTGGCCTTTTTGGAGTCTTGGATGGCGCGGTTGTAAAAAATCTGGTCATCGAAGATGCCCGTGTATATGGATATAACCATGTTGGCATTCTGGCCGGCCAGATAAAAGGGGAGTCCGTAATCACGGACGTGACAGTTGAAGGAACTGCTGCTGCCAATACATCATCTGGTGGTTATGCTTCTGATGCAGCGGTAGGTGGTCTGGCTGGAAAAATTTTCGGAAGCAGTTCTGGCTCCAGGGCTACGATCGAAAATGTAACAGCAACCGTGAATACAGTGAACCTCGGTGCTACCAGTAAAACGGGCGGTATTGCCGGTGAGGTGAGCAATGCCTATATCGTTGATACCAGTGTATCCGCGACCGGAAATAATATCCTGGGCAGATATTATGTAGGCGGTATCGTCGGAGCAATGAGCAGCGGTACATCCCTTTACAATGTGTCCGTGGACGGAACAATTGGCGGAAACGGTGCCTATGCGGTTGGCGGTATCACTGGTTATTATGAAGGCGGAGAAATTGTTGTTGCCCGCATGTTTGGAGAGATCGGAAAGACAAATGCGGGAACAGCAAGAGAAGGCATCTTTATCGGTACCCGCAAAGATTCCGTTGATATGAAATATGGCACAACCTCTGGGAAGAACCTGGCGTACTGGTTCACGACCGTAGCCAATAAGACAAAAGCGATTGTCGGAAGTGGAAAATCATCAGATACGACCGTTACCGATGCGGCCCACATCGGATATTGGAATGATAATGAAGTTCACTACTATTTGAAAAATGGAGCCAATGAAACCTATGATGCCAGCAGATATTTCTATGAAGAACTGGAAGACGGAATCCGCAATATTGTAGTTACCAGACTGGATCGGGATTTTACGGTAGCAGATTACGAAAATGGCCTGCCATTTTCCATTGATCATTATGCACCGGGAACATATGGGCAGCCGGTGAAAGGCTATTTATTGTCGGTTAGTCGTGTAGATGTGGCAAATTCCAATGGCACATTTGATCAGGATGTGGCTACTTTTACGGCATATCCGGGAGGTGCCAACAGTTTTTACCGGATCATCGATAAAGATAGTTCTGCTGCTGTCAGACCGGGAGAAACGGTCCATGTAACGACCGCAGCCAAGAATACAAATGGAAGCATTTATCAGATGGTAACGGATGAAAATGAGCCTGGCGGCGTAAAGCCACCAACCTATACGGATGAGGACGGAAATCCGCAGGATATGACGTATCAGACCGGTGGGGGATATACGTTTGAAATGCCAGAGCATAGCACAGAGCTGGATGTAGAGTACATCAGGACAACCTCAAAACTTTCCATGGATCCGGCCAATGTGACGTTCCATGTGGTACAGACCCGGACCGGGGACCGGAAAAATCCGACGGTGCAGACAGTAGTATTGGATGGCAACAACAATCAGCTTGCAACGTATACCGGAAATGATCTTTCTGCGATCAATGTTAATCCGGTTACTGTAAATGCTGTACACAATGATACCGGAGCAAGTACGGATAAAACACACAGCTGGAGCATTGACGATTCCGATCTTGTGGTAAATGCATCCGATGCAGGTTATGTGGAGACGGCTGCAAAGATCAAACCGAATATGGCCGGCAGTTGGATCAATGGCCTGTTAAATAAAGCGGTAAAAGCGCAGCAGGATAATAACTACTTAAGCGCAATTCCAGCTACTGTAACCAGCAAAAATGCAATTTTGACAGCTTCAACCAATGCAGACACCTCACCGGATCATAAATCTGTTTACGGAAATGTGACCGTCACGGTTGATTTTAAGATTGTGGATGAGACAACGCTCCGCGTTGAAGGAGTGGAATTAAACAAGAACAATATCACTTATACCATTACCAGGAAACTCACTGGAGACCGGAAAAATCCGACAGAAACCATTTTTGCAGATGAACCGCAGATCCTGGCAGCAAGTCTCAGACCGGCCCAGAGTTTTACCCAGAATGTGCGTTGGGAAGATGAGAATCCCAAACAGTATTTAAAGATTACTCCACAGGGAAGCTTTGAGCATGAGTTGAAAGTGGAAGCAAAGTATGATCCGAATGGCGCTGATAACCCTGCATGGATCCAGAATGTCATTAATGCAGATAATCAGAAGCGGGATGCGGATCCTTATGAGAAGCTCTCCGGAACAGCAACGCAGGTAGAGCATGTGACCGTTACCAGTGAGGATGCTACGAATGGCCACCAGACCGCAGACTGCGAGGTTACATTGAAATTTGTCACAGTGGATGAGACCGTCATTCACCCGGAAAGTGTTCAGATGGGCCAGCAACAGGTGAAATTTGATCTTCAGGCAACCAAAGAGGGTGATATTAATTCTGCAGTGAAAACCCGGACTGGATTTGATCCGGTACAGCTTAGCTGCACCGTACTGCCGGATTGTAGTTCAGATGCTTTACATACACCATATAACCGTGAAGTAATCTGGTCCGTATCGGATACGGATGTGGCAAGTATTTCCCAGACCGGTCTTCTGGCACCGAATCCAAATGCACAGTGGATTAAGGATGCTGAGCATGTAGCGCCGTATACTGGAACCAAGACGATCAAAGCGATTGCAACGACTGTTGACGGTCAGAAAGTGGGCGAAACCACGGTCGTTTTAAATTATGCTGCAAGGTGTATTGAGATGCCGGAAACAGAAACTCTGGATCTGGTACTCACGATGACCGGAAGAAGAAACTCTCCAATCTATACATTTGGTGATATGCCGCAGAAACAGGTGATTGCAACAACATATCAGGAAAAACGACCGGTTACTTACAGTTCTTCCAATACATCTGTGCTGCAGGTTTCTGCAGACGGAACGATCCGGCCAGTTCAGGATGCTGGTCTGAAGTGGATCAGAAAGGCGTGTGTAAGTCCGTATACGGGAACAATTCAGGCGGTTATTACCGGAACGGATGCGACTGGTTCAGACAGCACCGTTGTGACATTAAAAATTACAGTATCCGACCAGACAACTTATTCATCATCCTCCAGCGGTGGCGGCGGAGGTGGTGGCGGTGGCGGAAGCCACAGCTCAAAGGCAGTAGCCACCTCCGGCACAACACCTGCTGCCAGCAGTCTGCCGGAATATGTTGTGCGAGGAACATGGACAGAAACTGAGCAGCATAAATGGATGTTCTGCGATGATACACGTACTTATGCATCTAAATGGGCAGCAATTTATAATCCATATGCGGATAAAACCAAAGGCCAGCAGGAGTATGACTGGTTCCGGTTTGATGAATCCGGTTATATGGTGACAGGTTGGTTTACAGATGTCGATGGAAACAGATACTATTTGAACCCGGTATCGGATGGTACACAGGGACGTATGGTAACCGGTTGGTACTGGATCGACGGAATGTGCTATTACTTTAACCCAGTCTCTAATGGAACCAGAGGAGCCATGAAAAGAAATTGTGAAATTGACGGATATCAGTTAAATGCAGATGGTATCTGGGTTGTGAATGGAGTAGTTCAGACAAAATAAATATACCAGTGTATTTATTATTTTGGTGGTGCCCTGTTAAGGGCACTGCCATCAAAAGAATAAGTGACCATACACAGGGGGAACTGCCGTTGGAAAAGCCGGGAAACAAACAAGATGAAGAATCCGAGGAAGATTGGAAATTACTTTTTGAATTGTATGAAATTCTTAAAAAGAGGGTTGATGCCAGGGAAGAAAAGATGCGGGATTATGTAAGAAAAGTTGGTTTGACAGAGAAAGAAAAGAATAAGGATGAGCAGCAATAACAATGCAGGGAATCGTATGCTGTCAAAGGGATACGGTTCAGTTTCCGCAGGCGCGGTGTGTACCTTGAAAACTGAATAGTATGATAGCAAAAGAATATGCAGTATGGAAAATTCCCATGCTGCGGAATATGAATAACGTTTCTTGATTATAATTGAAATACTGGAAGCACCGAAAAAGTGTTTTATATTCCGGATTAACAACCAAAAAAATGTTAAGATTTATAAAATAACATCCGAAAAAATGTTAAAATAATTAGAATTACAGCCGAAAAAATGTTATAATTAAAACGACGGTAGGAAACATATGCGTTTTGGAGGAGTTTTTTTATGGAAAGAGAACTGTTTACTAAGTTGGAACGGTGGATGAAGAAAAAGAATAGAAAGCCTTTGATCATACAGGGGGCAAGACAGGTCGGCAAAACATGGATCATGAAGGAATTTGGTGCCAGATTCTATGAAAATACAGTCTATATCAATTTTGATAATAATAAAGCGATGAAGGACGTATTTGAACTGGATTTTGATTTAAAGAGGATCTTGTCGGCAATTAAAATAGAATACGGAAAAAGTTTTCAGGCAGAGAATACCCTGATTATTTTTGATGAGATTCAGGAAGCGCCAAAGGCTCTGGCATCATTAAAGTATTTTTATGAGAACGCGCCACAGTATTCTATTATTGCAGCCGGTTCATTGCTCGGTGTTGCATTGCATCAGGGAACATCCTTTCCGGTGGGAAAAGTGGATTTTTTAAAACTCTGTCCAATGAGTTTTAGTGAGTTTCTTTTGGCGGTTGGTGAAAATGGGCTGTATGAAACACTTAAGGCCCAGGACTATGAGCTGATCAATGCATATGCAGGAAAGTACGTGGATCTGTTGAAGAAGTATTACTATGTGGGCGGAATGCCAGAGGTGGTACAGACTTATATTGATTCCGATGATCTGTATGAAGTTCGTGAGATCCAGAACAATCTTCTCACGTACTATGAGGAAGATTTCAGCAAGCATGCTCCCAAAGAGGTTGTTCCGCGTATTATGATGGTCTGGAATTCAATTCCGTCCCAACTGGCGAAGGAAAACCGAAAGTTCATGTACGGTGCGCTGCGTGAAGGAGCACGGGCTAAAGATTTTGAGCTTGCAATACAGTGGCTCGAAGATGCAGGATTGATTTTGAGAAGCTACAGGGTATCAAAGCCGGATATTCCACTTATTGCATATATGGAAATGAACAGTTTCAAGATGTTCATGTTTGATGTGGGATTATTAACAGCGAAGGCCGGTTTATCGGCCAGATTGTTGCTTGACGGCAGCCGTATTTTTGAAGAGTTCAAAGGGGCGCTCACAGAGCAGTATGTCGCGCAGGAGTTGCATGCAGCTGGATATCCACTCTATTATTTTGCGACAGAGCGTTCAACGGGTGAAATTGATTTCATGCTGCAGGGAGATCTTGATTGCATCCCGATTGAAGTAAAAGCGGAACAAAATCTTCGTGCAAAGAGCCTGAAAGCTTTTTGTGATAAATATCAGCCGGACATGGCGGTTCGAAGCAGCATGGTAAATTATAAAAAAGAAGACTGGCTTATTAATGTTCCATTATATATGCTCGCTGAGTATTTAAAGAGCATGGTGCATGTAAATTAGGCTATGGGAGAAACAGGCTATCGTTTGGTGGCCTGTTTTTTTATTCAAACAGATTGAGATATTCATATTCCGCAGCATGGGAAGAGAAAGAAATTTCTATAATTGATGTTCGATAGTCATGATTTTTGTTCAAAAGGGCTTTTGGATCAGGTTGGTAGTTTACATATCATCATGGATCGTATACAGTGATTATAGAGCAGAGAAGGAGGGGAGAAGTTTTATGAAAAGACTAACCATTTTGTGTGCGGCTTTGACTGCAGCGATGTTTATGAATATGTCAGCATACGCTGGGACTTCAGAAGTGGCAGCAGAAGTCAGTGCCGGTACTGTATGCTTACCGGGAGCTGATTTAACGGATGTAATGGGCTGCGGTTCTATTTTCAGTGATCAGCATCCGGAAATTACGGATCCAGAATATTACTTAAAAGAATGGTACAATTCTCCGCAAGAAGGGGAACAGAGCATTTTAAATGCGCATGGAGAATATAAGACACCATACAACAATTACATGGATGAGGCATATCCACTTTTGCAGGAATTTCTTCATAGTTTTGACTGGATCCATGCAGATGAATATACCAGATACCAGAAAGCTTTTGAAAGAGTCGGGGCAGCATACCATGGAAATATCTATGATGCGGATGCGGGATACAATCGCAGTAAAGAGCGGTGGTTGGTCCTTCGTACCAGACATGGGATGTGTGAACAGTTTTCAAATGAACTGGCAGAGCTTTGTAAGCTGGTAGGCGTCAGATGTGAAGCATATCAGTCTTCGGCCTATCATAAGCGGTGTTTGGTACAGATCGGAGAAATCTGGTACGTGGTTGATCCAACCAATAATGGGGTGAAGAACTGCAAGGCCGTTGATTATGCGGCGGAGAGAGATCGGTATAAAAACGAGTATTTTGCATCAGAAGAAGCGCAAATATTGCAGGAACAGTTAGATATGGGAGAAAAAGCCCAAAAAGGTGAAATTACATGGAGAGAGTATTTTCATTATTTATTCCCAGACTATACAGACGAACAGATCCAGTCGCAATTGGGAATGAGCTATGAAGAATACGGAAATCTTTGGAAATAATAGAATAGATATTTGTGAGCAGGCTATCAGTTTTGATGGCCTGCTTTTTTAAATTACAAAAAGGGAAAGAGAGTAGATAAAGATGAAAAAACTTCGAAGGAACAAAAATCGAATTTGTGCAGGGATGCTTGCATTTATTCTCAGTACGTCTCCAGTGTTAAATAACATCCCGGCATTTTTCATCTCCAGTGAAGCTGCGACATATGGTGATACGATGCAGGCTTATATTAAGGACTCTGGATTTCGCCAGTATTGTATTGACGGAATGTCACCGAATAATGCATTGGGAGTGGCAGATCGATACGTATATGTAAGCCCGTATGCGTCACTGAGCGAAGCAGAGGCTGGGCAGATATTTTTTGCATTGCTATCATTAGAGGTGAGTCAAGGCGGTAGCCAGGATCTTAATAAAGCGTTAAACCAGCTTCAGAAGGCAGCGGTATCATTAGGGTTGTTGCCAATGACATCACCAGTAACAAAGGATGATTTAAAGCTGTATTTACACAGTGCTGCCACCAGGGCAAAATATCCGTGGGTAAAGGTCTGGAGTGATAATGCAGACAAATTGTTGGAAACAGCCGGGTTACTAAGCAGTAGTTCCGCTGGGGCTACAATGGGTGGACTGGTTCCGGCAACTCTGGCAGGCCATACCACTCCGGAAACAGCGGTAGCAGTAGATGGAACCTTAAGTATTAAGTTTGCGCAGGACGGCTCAGATGCCGGGTTTATCCAGTCGGTACCGTTGAAATTTTCTGCGACGGGGGAGGCCGGCTCCTACGTATCTGAAATTCCGAATGGTTGGACGTATGTAAAAACGGATACGGAGATTATCTTTACCAATCCTGGAAACAGCCCGACTCCGTTATATGTGCAGTTTGATCCAATAGGAACAAGGTATGAAACGGCAATGGGAACATTCGCTTCGGCCAGAGATTTGTATGAACAGTGTCTGCAGCTGTGGGTGCTTCAGCAGTGTGCTGGTCAGCATAAGAAATTCCCGCGAATTGGGGTAGTGCCGGCCCAGCAGCATCAGAGACTGGCATACGTGGAAATGGCTCTTCCTAGCAGTGTGTATTATGCGTCCGTGGGAGCATCAGGAGTTTTCGGTACAGGAATTTTCTGGGGCCAGCAAGGTTTTGGTGGGAATGGTGGAAATACGCCATCGTATCCATCTGGAACCTCCAGCAGTGGCAGCCTTGAATTTAACTGTTATCGGCATGAGGAGGACTGGACTTCTACTTATAATACGCAGCTGACTAAGTATGATCATGAAACGGGAGAAACTTTGGAGGGATCAAGTTTCCGGTTTTATGAGCGTTTTGATGATAAGGACCAGGTCAATCTGGAACGTGACGGAGCAGTAGAACTGTATGGTGGAACAGATCATGAAATGTATCTGTCAAAATACCTGGATAATCCGGTTGTATGGGATGATTATCGGTTTGTTGCGACCGTTACGACCAATGAAGAAGGCTATGCATCCAATACTGTAGAGCACAAATATCATTACGATAAAACCTTCTGTGATGGACATCCGGCACCGGCTTTTGTCGAAGTCCCGGAAGAGGAAGAAGATGAGGAAGGAGAAGTTACAAATCAGGACGAAATTGATGAAGCAAAGGAAGAAAACCGAAGACTTGCAAGTGGCTGGCTGGAATGTTTTGATGCGTGCGACGAAACTGCATCTGCAGGTACCTATGAGGGAGTCCACTTTCATTGGCTGATGTCGGAAGTCAGCCAGGGAGAAATCTCTTTCATTGCATCAAGCGGCGGCGAGGAGGGAAGCACTCCGAATGCAGGGCCGACCAGTTCGGCATCCGGGGAGGATTCCTATGTAAATTCTGGCTGTAAGCAGGATGCGGAAGCGACATACAATAAATTTATTGCTTTGAAATACAGCTATACCTATCAGGAGGATACCGCGCGAAATGGGTATATTCTCCACGATCTGCATAATGATGACCTTCCTATTGAGGTGATCACAACGGATTCTTCGGAAAATGGTGCAAATTCATATTTTGCGAATGAATACAGCAATCAGATCCAGATCAACGAAGATGCTGCTCCGGAGACAGATTCTTTCACGAGTAGAGTGGAGCAAGGCGCCGTTCATAGTATCACGGAGTCCGAGTATGCGGAGCTGATAGGAGAAGATCTGGATGTTCCGGCACTGGAGGAAGAGAAGAAAGAAGGAATTCTTTCAAAGGCCATTTCATTTTTTACAAAAATATTTAAGATCGAAAAAGAAGTGGAGCTTGAAGAAACAAAGGCACCGGAGCGTGTGGACGGCTCAGCTGCGGATACAAAAAAATCAGATGATGAAGAGTTTCAGAAGCATGAGACAGTGGACGGAGCGGATGAAACAACGGATTCCGACAACATTGATAATAAAAATTCATCGGATTCCGATGGTGAAATTTTGGATTCCACGGAAGTTTCGGATAAGGATGAGGAAAATCAGGAGGATAAAGGTGAAGTAGAGAACCCTGACGGCGGAATATCAGATACGGACTCAAAAGATGAGCCTGAGAAAAATGATTCCGAAACAGGATCTGAGGACGCAGCAGAGAAAGATTCCGATACGGGTACTAGCTTTGGAGACCTGGAAAATTCAGACAGTGTGGATGACGCAGCTTCTAAAGAGCTGGACAGCACGGTTGGAGATGTGTCTGCGAGATTGAAAACCTTTGAAGGAAAGGTATTTTCCGGCTGGATTGAAAAAGGCATTCAAAAACTTTTCGGTATTATGACTGTTTATGCAGAGACAACGGAGAATGCAGCGGGCAGTGATATAGAAAAGGAGCTGGTTTCTGCCGTAGAAACTAGGGACGATGATTCCGAGGATGTTTCTGATGAAGAGGAAAGCAGGCCGTCTAAGGAAGAAACGCCAATTCAGGATGTTGTAAAAGATAATCGTGATTTAAAAAAGGAGGAAAATCCCACAAAAGAAGAATTGGCAGACATTGATTCAGAAGAATTCCTTGATGACGATATTGAAGATGAACAGGAATTTATTGAGGATGAAGAACGAATCAGAGAGATAGAGGCTCTTGGCGGCAGGAAGGTAGATCTTGCGTCAGACTCCAATGCGACCTATGTGGCGTATGTAGAATTTACTAAGCAAAGGGAAGAGGGTGATCTGACTGTATCCGGAAGTGATGATCCGGACATTTCCCTTTATGCGCAGCTTTTAGGATCTGGTAAAGAATTGTTTGAAAGTGCCTACAGCACGGCAAAGGGTTCACCGAGCGTGGGCGTACTTATTACACCAGGACCGGCGGATCATTTTAGTCACTGCAATGATGAAGATGGCTGCGGAAATATGTGGCGTATCTATGATCACCGGACAGAGGGCGAAATCCATATCAATAAGCGGGATTTGGATCTGGAAAATGGGGCAAACGACGCATATGATTCCTATGGAGATACCCAGGGAGATGCCACATTAGAAGGAGCTGTGTATGGCCTGTTTGCAGCAGCGGATATTATTCATCCGGACGGAAAAACGGGAATCGTTTATATGGCAAATGATCTGGTGGCAGTCACGACAACGGATAAAAATGGCGATGCTTCGTTTATGGCCTTTACGGAAGCACCAGGAATGATCTATGACTATGAAGAGGGTAAGATCGTGGACCGTGGCCAGGGCTGGAATGCAGCATCTCCACAAAATCTCTATGATCATGCAGAAGCATACGATGAGTATACGGCGGACGCAGATGTGGTAAGGACTTATCCGGATTACAAACTGGCGAATGGAAACTGCTGGATTGGAAGACCGCTGATCCTGGGGGATTATTACGTAAAGGAATTGACCCGCTCTGAGGGATATGAATTGTCGATTGGAAACCGAATGCAGCAGCAAACCAATCTGGGCCAGGATGTAAATGCGGGAGTTCCAGGCGATTTGACCGGTTACGCTGGAATTGTGGGAATCCTTACCGCGGAGGAACAGATCAGTGATGAGTCGACTGGAGATGTGGAAGATCCTGATTACAACCAGTTGTTTTTTACAGCTGAAAGTGAAAAAACAGGGGATTCGGGATTTGATCTTGTATTTCGAAATCTGCCGGAGGGAGCAAAACTTTACCGGAAGGACAGTATTTCTACGACGAAAGAGGTAGAGGCCGGTACGGGTATCTATGATGAAGTGCCAGTCAAAAATATTTTTGGCCTGCCGGAGTATGTTGTGGCGGAAAACGACCATCAGTACCCGAAATATAATGCAGATGGAAGCATTAAAACCAAAACGACCAATGTGAATTTTACTGCGAAAAACGTAATCCGTGTGACCCGAAAAGGGTTGGATCCTGCGAAAGTTACGGATGTAATCCTGGCATCTGTGCCAGGAATGTCTGATGATGAACTTCTTTTAAGACTCGCATCTGTACCAGATGTGGATAATGACTTTGCGCTTCTTAAAATCAAGGTGGAGCAGGCGCTTCGCACAAATGGAAAAAGCTCACCGAACTATAAAAGAAGCGGAGTTACAGCTTATTCGAGCATGGATGAATTGGTATTCGACCGCGGTGTATGGGAAGGTGAGACAGATACCTATGGTATATCCGGTGTCAGCGCTGGAAGCGCAGCTGATAAAACGGTATGCGGTTCTCCTCTTGTAACATTGACGATCAATAAGGAAGGAACAGACGGAGACGCAGTATCGTTATCTTCACTGATTGTTTCTATTCTGGATTATTACAATACCCATGATTATTACAATTATGGTGGAGTAGATTATATCAAAGAAAATGCGGACAGCTGGACGGTCGGTTTATACGCAAACCGGACCAATTATCCGATGCTCTTTTATGTTCCGGCAGACGGTTCTTCAGGGGATGCGATATTTTACCGGGTAGCAAGTATGCCGGCAGACCACAGCATGCGGCCAAGAGCTATTTATGTTGCATACGGCGAGGATGCCATTTATGATCCCCGCGGTGAAATGAAGAATTTTTCCACGAACGAGGACGGCACCGTCAATGCGATCCTTTCTCCCGCTGTACAGGCAGATGAGAACGGGGATATCGTGAATGGTGTCGTAACCGAAACTGAATTTTATAAAACCGGGGAAACACCTCTGGATAAAAATGGCATTAAAATTCCGAAAGTAACCTATGTGGAGCGAACAGAAAAGATTTCCGTAGAGGTAAATGAATGCAAATGGACGGAGATCTCTTTCACAAAAGAAGATAATGTCTGGATCGCCCACCAAAATGGTAGCTATACGGATGGCTATGGAACTGAACATAATGACGAGGTAGCAGTACGCTATGAGTATACGCTGAAACTTCCGGTCCGGTTTGTTTCATTGACTGAGCAGGATTGTGCAGATTTCGGGGTATCAGGAGAACTTGCAGGCACCCAGGTCGGCAGTGCTTCCTATTATCTGGCTAAAGGGGCAAGTGTCAAGGCGTACCTGGATTATCACAGCCTTTTAGTAGGCCAGGAAAATTCCTATGTGCAATCGGTGGCGCTTGATTACCCAGGGCAGGATTATGTTTTCCAGAATGGTACAGAACAGCCTGGAACCAATACCAGAAAGCTGCCTATCGGCGTAGAAGAGAGGATCATCAGTCAGCAGATCAAAGTAACAAAAACGATTGATGAGAAGAGTTACCGCAATACGAACTCCTACAGTGAAGTCCATGAGGACTGGTGGAGTCGCTTATTTGGTAACCATGCAGGGAATGGAGCATCGGATCATTCGGCGAAAAAGCTTGATAATTTCCGTTTCAAAACCTATTTGAAGTCAAATCTGGAAGCTTTGTACCGGAATGAAAATGGAGAAATTGTATGGCAGGACCGTATGGGAACTGAACGGACTGATGCTGAGCAGCTTGCCGCAAATAAAGCGTTTCCAATGCTGGTCAATAAGATCTATACAAAGGTTCCTCATCAGACAGATCCGCTGTTTAAAAATTCTAATGATGCAGCGATTGCCAATACGGCTCTGTATGATTACCATAACGGTCTGATCAGTGATGAGGCAAACACGGGTTACACAAGACTGTTGGAAATGGCAGACTATCGGGTCGAGGACGGTGACAGCACAAGAACGGTCAAAAATTACAATTATGAGAAGTTTTTTGATGCGATCAGCGTTTCCAATGGAGATAAATGGGATGAAAATCATCCGACCTACACAAGTTATAAGCCGATTGGAAATCTCATAAACCGTACCGAAGAGCAGCTGGATAATGCCAGGGTATCTGACCGGGTGCGTCAGTTTGCAATCAGCTGGTACCTGGATGATGAGGTAAAAAAACTGGTGCAGGAGGTAGACGCAGGTACTGGAGAGAAGAAGGCCAGTGCTGGTGCGACGGCATACAGTGAAGAAACGTATGATCTGGCACTCCGCCAGGCCATTAAAAAAGCAGAAAATTATTTGAAGCCGTTCTTTGCGTATGATCTTGATGAGCTTTACGCAATTCACTGGGATAGCGAGGCAAACGGAGGCAGCGACCATGATACAACAACACTGGCTGCCAATACGATTTATGGAGATAAAGATCTTTCAAAAGACGGTGGATATGCCTATGGGTTATCGAAATATTTACCGTATGGAATCTATGTGGTGGCAGAGCAGCAGCCGCATGTTGATGAACTGAAGGATTTTAAAAACCGGCATTATCAGATTGATCAGCCAAGGGAAGTAACTTTGCCGAGTGTGTATGCATCTTATGATGCATCACAGGAAACTCCGGAAACACTCAATTCTTTCTATAATTATGGCCGGGCTGATTCCATGCAGCAGCTGGAACAGAAATATCAGATCCGGTTTGGTGAGGAGGACCATAAGATCCAGGCCCATAATCATCATGGGGATTTTGAAGTTTATAAGTATGGCCTTGATCTAAATGAGATCACAAATGGGGTTCGGGCAGAAGCCGGTAACTATTTTGCATTGACGCAAAGCCCATGGCGGCCGCTGAAAAATTATTATAATCCGGAAAATGATCGTTCTGCTGCCGAAGTTACCTATTATCTGACAGAGGGACAGAGCGGCAGAAAAGGAATTTCAGAAAATTACCGGTATAGTTCCCTGTCTGAAGATGCGGGACTTTCCGATGACGTTCCATATCCGGGTGCGGATATTACGGCAGATAACCGGTTAGGAATCCAGTACCGGGATCATGTTGCAACGATGACAGGAATGCAGACAGCTTATGACGGGAAATATGCTGCCATGCTGGTTCCGTATAGCGTGGTTGCATCAACGGATGAACAGGCAGAGGTGACAGATGAAGAGCCGACTCAGGGAGGAAACGCAACATATCGGGGATTTGCTTACGATAAGTTTGTGAACCGCTTCTTTACGGCAAAGCTTAGAATAGAAAAGATTGACTCAGAAACCCATGAGAATATCCTTCACGACGGTGCACTTTTCAATCTGTATGCGGCATCCCGTGATGACAGTGAGAGTGGTCAGGGAACCGTAAAATTTACGACAGAACCCACGCAGTTTACCGGAACAAAAGAATTCTTAACGGCAATGGGGGCTATCGACATCCGGCCGATTGCAAAAGGCCGGATTGCAAGGTGGATTGATCGCATTACCGGAAAAGAGAATGGCATCGGTGATCTGTATAGTGGCACCGTGCCGGAGGGCACACCGACCTGCAGTGAGGATGAGCAGATTGTCCTGGGAGATGAATACGGGAATAAGACTGTAGCCTTTAAAACCTATTCAACAACCAGGGACGGCCTGATGCGGGATGAGATGACAGACACGGGATTTTCTTATCAGGACCAGAATGTCGGTTATTTGGAGCTGCCGCAGCCTTTAGGCGTGGGTGTTTATGTCCTGGCGGAAGTGGATCCGCCAGCCGGATACGCGCGGAGTAAGCCAATCGCGATCGAGGTTTACAGCGACAAGATCACTTATTATAAGGAAGGAGCAAAGGATAATCGGGTCCTGGCAGTCGTTTATGAGGATGATGCGGACCACCAGACAACCAATGCAAACAAACCGGAAGACAAAGTAAACGTGGCGCAGGTCTATGTGGAGAATACTCCGATCCGGTTGGAGGTTGAAAAGGTAAAAGAATCCTCTGCAGAGAAAGCCAATACAACGGCGGACAAGACGGTCAGCTATAAGATTTCCGGTCGTGTGGATGGAAAATACAGCGAGATCGGAAAAAATCCGGACCTGGTTTATGCGTACCGGGATGGAAAATATTTAGGATATGCATGGCAGAAAGGAACCCTGGAGTATTTAGAGGAACGCAAGGCAGCAGGAGAACAGGTGGAAATTGTCTATTCCCACGGAACATTTGCGGGCTATGGATATGTTACCAGAACTCTTGAAACTGCAGATGATGAAAATGGCTACGTAGCAGGGGCATTGATGACATTGTTTGATGCAATTCCTGTAGAACGCTCTGGATTTGAGGGAGATGAGACTTATAAAGGACTGAAGATTGAAAGAAATCTCACGAACAATATCACCAGAATGTATATCGAGCAAGGGTATGCCGGCGAAAAGGTAGAGTTTGTTCGTGAAAAGGATGAAGCAGGTAAAGAACTGGAAGTAACTTTCCCGGTCGGCATTGACAAGGACGGAAACTCCATTTCAGCTACCGGCGGAGTATGGTCTGCGGTTACGTTGCAGCGGCCGGATACAGATATTTTATATTATGACCTGGATGGACTGGATCCATATCAGGAGCGCTATATTGACGGACAGTTCATTACCTATGTGTATGACAGAATGCACAAACTGACGCCTGTGGAAGAGGCAGAACGGGACCGCAGAAATTTCGCAAAGAGTGACAGCGATCATTCAATGTATGTCTTTAAGAATGGAGTTCCGTATTTAGAGATTACAGAAGGCGATTTTACAAGGGTAAAATACCGTAAGAATGATAAGCAGCTTGAAGTGGAGGCAGGCACCAAAATCTATCATTTGGATAAAGACGGGTACCGCGATGCTTTGGTTGATCCGGCAACAGGAATGGCATATATCGAAGAATACTGTGAAGACGGAACGGTAAGAATTTTGGTATGGCCAGTCAACGTAAGGAAGGATGAATTTGGAAATGTGATTGCTCGTGATAAGGTTACGACTTCCCGTATTGCTACGGTGGGCGAAAATAAGGACGGCTATGCAGAGGATGAAACGCTGGATGTGGTAAATAATTCCACCGCGGAGATACCGGATGCGGATAAACCGTCGTATACCCATACGGAGTCCGGCCATATTACTGGAACCTGGAAAGGAAATGGGGAGCAATCACACGAAGAGAGTAGCATTGAGCAGAACCGTTTTAAGCAGGATATGAATGGCTCTGTCCTGGTAGATGATAATAATGGTGATTTCTTAAATGAACTCAATCCAGTCTATGATGACCATGGTTTGGTTTTGTATTACCAGAGAAGTTCAGAAACCTACAAAAAGGGTGAGGATCTTTATGACCGAAATGGAGATTTTGTCAGACACCAGGATTCAGATAATCTGGAAGAATATAACCAGAATGCGTACCGCATCAATGAACACGATGAACTGTATGATTCTTCCTGGGATGAAGAGTCTCCGAACAGGAAAAATCTGTATCACAGGCTGGGTGAGGGATACATCCTTGAAAACACCTGGCTCAGCTCCGACAAGACTCCAAATGATCCATTCGATACGTTCCAAATGGACGGTCAGGCAGATGTTTTAAAACGCCTTCCGAGCGGAACCTATATTTTGGAGGAGTTAAAGGCACCGGAGGGGTATGTGAAGGGGCTGCCTAGCGGCATTACTGTTGCGGAGACGGGAGAACTTCAGCATGTTCAGATGGTTGACCGGACCACAAAGATTGAAATTAGTAAGATCCATGCGCCGCAGGATACCAAAATGACAGTTCTGGATATGGACCATGAACATCCGGAAACGGGAGAGAAACCGTATGAGCGCGAGGTGGTGACTGGTGATATTGCTTCCTATACATACAGTTCTGTTCCTGGAGCAAAACTGGCGCTGTATCCGGCCAGACGGGTATATAGTGTGGATACGGAAAAATATCCAAAGGGATATTATATGGTAAAAACACAGGATACTCCACTGGTTTGGGAAGATTCAAACAGTACTGCTTCCAATCCGGTATGGAATACTGCGGAGTGGGTAAGCGGAAATGAACCGGCCTATTTCGAGCGGATCCCGGCAGGAGATTATCTGCTGGAAGAGATTGAAACGCCGGAAGGTTTTGTGACAGCAGATCCAGTGGAAGTTACGATCGGTGATCAGTCAGAAGTTGAAATTGCCTGCATGAAGAATGATACCACAAAGGTTGAGATTGAAAAATTCTTTACAGATGAGCATGGAGAAAAAGTCCAGCTGTCTGGAGCAGAATTTAGTCTCCAACAGGCAGTGGTAAATGCAGAAGGTGAAATTATTTACGATGTGGATGGCACGCCGGTATATGATGCCCGTGTTCTGGCATCATTTAAGAGCGGCACCGTTGAGAATTATCAGAATTTCCGCGATGCATTTGAAAAAGCGTATGCGTCCTATGGTGTGGATCTTTCACTGTTTGGCTGGAAGGAGAATGGACAGGAAAAATCTGCAACCGTCACATCTAAAACAGTAATGGATGCGGCAAGCGCCGGAGGAAGTCATGACCGATTTGCAACGAAAGCACTCCTTACCATGATTACAAGCGACGGGGAGACTATACGCGTGGCAGTATCTGGCAATTTGCCGGAAACCGTCTTTGATTACCAGTTTGATTATCAGAAATTGGAGCATATAAATGCTTATGCGGATACCTACCTTACGGACAGAGGCACCAGAAGGATCAATGGCCTGCCTGCAGGGAAAAAGTATGTCCTTGTAGAAACCAAGGCTCCCGATGGATTTTTAAAAGCAGATGCCCAGGTGATCGTAGTGGAGAACCGGAAGGAGATCCAGCAGTATCACATCGAAGATCTGGCGGGGCAGATCTGGCTTTCTAAATCTGCTGTTGGTGTGACCGGGGAACTGGCTGGTGCTGTCATGGCCCTGTATAGAGCAGATTTATCAGGAAATCTGAACCAGTCTGAGGAGTATCTGGTCAGCCAATGGGTAACCGGAGCGGACGGCATTTATACAGTGACAGATAAAGTAAATGGCAGGATCCCGGAAGGATATCAGGTGGGAGATTTAAGGCTTCATATTGAAACGGGCCTGGCAGAAGGTATCTATTATTTAGTAGAACTGTCAGCACCGGATTATTATACCTTAGCAGAACCGGTACGATTTGAGTATCATCTGGATGATTCGGTACAGACGATCCGGGCAGTCAATGAAGCGGTGAAAGGTGCGCTTTCTATCACCAAGACTGGAGAAGACGGTCAGGGACTTGCCGGAGCGACATTTGAGATCAAAGCCTATAAAGGGGATGAACTGGATGAGCCGGTTTCCACAAACATGATCTATGGAACAGAGGCAGTCATCATCGTGCAGGATCTTCCTGTTGGTGAGATGCAGCCAGATGGAAGCATCATTTCTTATACCTATACGTTACAGGAGATTGCAGCGCCGGAGGGTTATAGTGTAAATCCGGAAATCATCACCTGGCAGTTTGAGCCGAAACAGAGTGACGGCCAGAGCTTTGCCCATGAGACGGTAGTAATTCATCAGGAAAGCGTAAAGGATCAGAAGACCAGGCTGTATTTTAGTAAGCAGGACTTCGATGCTTTAGGGGATGACAATACAGAAGGTGCTTTTATAGATGGGGCAATTCTTTCCATTTATGAAGTGACAGGAAAAGATGAACACGATCAGCCTGTATATGATAAAGATGCACCGTTTACGACCTGGACCACCAGAAAATCGGAGAAGAGGCATGAGGTTATCGGACTTATTGCAGGGCATACCTATATTCTGGTGGAAGATGCTGCGCCAAATGGGTGGAATCTGATGAAGCCGGTACTGTTTACGGTATCCAGTGATGGAAGGAGTATCCAGGGCCTTTCTAACCAGATGGAGAGTATTGAAATCCAACGGGTATCAAAGAATGATTATGAATTGGATACGATTAATCGTGATACCACAAGCATTGAGCAGGTAAAACTGAAGGGCCGTTATGTGACCCAGATATATTATGAGTTGACGGACGCAAACAAAGACCTGGTAGAAAGCTGGATCGGTGTCGGCGAGAAACATGTGATAAGAAAACCGCTTTCTTCCGTGTCAGAAGGATCGGCCTATACCATTACAGAGTATTGCAGATATTCCGACGGAACCATTCTTGTGACGGATCGGTTCACCAAAACATTCTGGTTTGATGAAAATGAAGAGATTAAAATTCCAACCAGAGAAATTGACCGTGTAAATGTGACCTTATCTTATGCGGACGGAACCAAGATCACTGCGTTTCTTCCAGATGCGGACAATCAGGAAAAGCAAGTGAAAAATCCTCTGCAGAAAGATGATCTGGTAATAACCAGACTGTCTGCGGATGGCGCCAGTGCATTAGCGCCGGACCAGGCAATTTTTGAAAGAATCCGCGTGATCAACACGGATCATAAAAAGGCGGATATGGTATTAACCGTGACTGTCGATGCAGATACAAGCATCATTGATCCAGGAACAGGAACTTTTGACGGAGAAAAACTGGTATTCCGTTTTGAAAGCGTGGCGCCAGGTGAAGCTGCATACGCTGCTTTTACAACACAGGTAAGTGGTGAGGCATCTACGATTAAGGCAAAAGCAGAATATAACGGAATTGTAAGGGAAACCCAGAAGACAGTGCCGGTATTAACTTATGGAAAGGTAGTATTGTTCAACGAACTTACGGGATCCGGAAAGGAGAGGTATAAAGATCAGAAAACATCATTTAGGGTAAAACTCTATGACACATCGACAGGAAGGGAACTTCCAGGCACATATTCATACAGCGGCAGCAGGACCGGCATGATAAAGAGTGGTGATACCATCAGCCTCTCTGGTAATGAATATGTCAAGATCGATCCGGGTTACTATAAAAATGTGACCTATGAGATTGAAAAGATCGAGAATGGCCTGCACCATACGGAGAAAATGACGTCCGGAAGTGTAGATGCAACTCGCGGAAACGGAGCCAGATTTACCAGAAATATTGAGGATACGGCGAAACGCACGATATTTAAGCCGGGAGAAACCTATGTGCTTATGGAAGAAACCGTATTCGCAAATGGGGACAGCCTTCCGACAAATAAGATCAGTACAATTCTGGGCCAGTCTGTGAATGTTGAGGGCATTGCAGCCGCGGACCGGAAAACCAAAGTTATGATCTCAAAGACGGAAATTGGTGGTGGTAAAGAGCTTCCTGGCTGTGAAATGGAATTATACGATGAGGAAAATAACTTGATTCACAGCTGGACCAGCTCTGACGTAGCGGAAAGCCTTGAAGAATTCCTGGAACCGGGAAAGACCTATAGACTGGTTGAAAAAAGCCCGGCACCTGGATATTCCTATGCGGAAGATGTTACCTTTACCGTAAATGAGGATGGTACGGTGGACCGGGTGATCATGGTGGATAAGCCTACTCACATCGTGTTATCTAAAAAGAAGATCACAAACAGTGAGGAACTTCCGGGTGCGCTGCTTCAGGTCGTAGATAAGGACGGAAACGTAGTAGAGGAGTGGATCTCTACGGACCAGCCGCATGAAATCGTTGCAAAACTGGTAGTTGATGAGAGTTATGTGCTGCGAGAGGTTCGTCCGGCAGATGGTTGGGCCTATGCGGAAGATGTGCCGTTTAAGGTAAGTCATGACGGAACGGTCGATTATGTCAAAATGGAAGACAAGCCGACGCATGTTGTAATTTCCAAACAGGAGATTACGGGAAGCAAAGAGCTGCCAGGCTGTACGCTTCAGGTCATTGATAAGAATGGAAATGTGGTAGATGAGTGGGTTTCTACGGACCAGCCGCATGAAATTAAGGAGAAGCTGATCGCAGATGAGGAATATACACTACGGGAGGTTCGTCCGGCAGACGGTTGGGCCTATGCGGAAGATATTCAGTTTAAAGTAAGCCATGACGGAACGGTCGATCAGGTCAAAATGGAGGATAAGCCGACGCATGTGGTTGTATCCAAGAAGAAAATTACGGGAAAAGAAGAACTTCCGGGCTGTCATCTGGTGATAAAGGATAAGAATGGAAATGTGGATGAGTGGACCTCTTCGACGACACCACACGAAATCGTAGCAAAACTGATTGCCGGAGAAACTTATACACTTATTGAGATCCGACCGGAAGATGGCTATTCGGTTGCGGAGAACATTGAATTTACGGTATCCAAAGATGGCAGCATTGATATGGTGGAGATGTTCGATGATGTAACCCATGTAGAATTTGGCAAGGTAAATCCAAATGGCACGCTTCTTAGTGGCGGCCGGATACAGATCAAGGATCTGTACGGAAATGTTCTGGTTGATTTCGTGCCAGACGGTACGGTTTACCGGATTGACGGTGTACTGAAGGCCGGAGAAACCTATGTCATTCATGAAGTATCAGCCCCTGGTGGATACCGGGTATCTGAGGATCAGGAGTTTATTATGCCACTGGGTCAGGAAACAAAAGAAATCCGATTCGTGAATTATGCAATCAGTAGCGGTGGCGGCGGAGGTGGCACCACTCCGGGAAAACGTCAACTGTCCATTCGCAAGTACGATCCAGTAAACCAGATCGGCGTGGCCGGAGCAGAGCTTACTGTTTACAGTGTGGATGGAAGCCTGTACTTAAAAGGGATTACAGATGAGAGCGGATATCTGATATTTACTATGCCGACAGACGGAACCTATACATATCAGGAAACAGAGGCACCGGCTGGATATTACCTGAACCCGACCGTGCAGTACCTGTATATTAAGGATGGTAAAGTAACCAATCCAGAAAATCGGACCTTGTATGATTATCCAAATGTGGAGGTGATACTTGAAAAGAAAGATTCAGAAGACGGCACAGCGGTTCCAGATACGCTGCTTCAGGTGACTGATCCGGACGGCCAGGTGGTATTTCATGGCAGAACGGATGAAACAGGAGAGTGCAAGGTTCTGGCCGGTAAGGCAGGAACTTACCGTATCGTGGAGATCGAGCCGGCAAACGGATATGAGCGGTCCGAAGCACCATGGCAGTTCCTTGTTTCATATGACGGAACCATCGCTGGGGAAACAACACTTTATAATGAAAAAACTGATAAAAAGGTTGGTATCGGGCGGATCTATGCGCATTATGAGAGCACGAATGGAAGCAGCGGATCCTATGGATTGGGTGTTCCAGACTGGCTGAAGCAACCGAAGGCAGGAGATACTACAGATTCATTCAAATGGTATGTACTGGCAACCATCTTTGCGATAGGCGCAGGGGGACTGGTGCTTATCGGACGAAGGAAAGGAAAGAAAAAAGATGATGAGGCGTAGATATTTTAGCGCCCTGATGTTTACGGCGGTACTGGTATTTGCCAGTCCCGCCGGGAAAACCATGGCGAGTCAGGTATCAGAAAACCAGACGCAGAATACTACAGAGGATATGAATGCAGCGGTGTCTTCTGAAACGGAAAAGCAGGTCAGCGACGCAGATGATGCGATTACCACCGTGGAAGAAGTATTTGGAGAGCGGCCATATTATGGTCCGGGAGAGACCGACGGAAGTTATGTATATTATTCTCAGGTGTTTCCAAAGGATGCGGATCAGGATCCATATCTGCCAGAGGAAGAACATGTGGAAGGCAATGATACATACCGATTAGTGGATTATGAGGTGCAGGAACAAACTCTTTCCGGAAGAAAAAAGCATATCCAGGATACGTTGCTGCTGAAAGATTATGAAGGAATTGACGAGATCTCGGAAACTTATAAGGTAGAAATTGCAGATAATCCGTTTCAAACGGTAACCGATTATACGTTACCGGTTACAGAGACAAAGCGGGTAAATGAACGCTGGGAAGATTCCTTTACGTTTGATATTGTCGTAGAACATGCGGACTCAGGACTATTCCAGATTGGAAATGAGGTGATATCACTCAATCAGACAGCAGATCCGTTTGCGGGCAATGAGGGGCTTTTGTTAAAGCTGATCGGCGTGCCAAAGGACGCATACCAGATCGACCATACGGCCTGGGCCGGTAATATGTATGAGCAGAATGGGATTCTGTATCGGAACGCAGTTGCGTATGGGAAAAAGCTGGTTTACGATCTGGAAATTTCATATGAAGATGTGATTACCCTGCCGGAAGAAGAGGGGTATCAGATCCGTGCACAGTATGAACTGCTGCCAAAGGATGCCTCTGTTATGCCGGAAAGCACATCAAAATCATCGGGATCCAATCGCTGGGATTGGCTTAAAAACCTATGGGAAGAGATGATAAAGTTTCTGAAAAAGATAGCAGAAACTGTAAAAAAGCATCCGTACATTACGGCGGTTGTATTTTTCCTATTGTTTATCGCAATCATATTATATCTCGCTGTCAGGCGCAGAACGAAAGATGCCGAAGAGCCTGAGCACGTTTCAAGTCGGTGGCATCGCGGCCCGAAACGTGGACGAAGAAGGTAGATTTAGCTGCGTATGGTGTCACAGCCATGCGCAGTTTTTTTTAAAAGAATTTAAGGAGGCTGTATTGAAGCAGAAAATCGGTTTTTTAGTATTGAAATTAGGTGAAAAAGAAGAAGGACGCTATTTATATCCAACGGTATTATATCATTTAGCACTTCGTTCCAGGATCAAAAGAGAATTAGAAACAGGAAAGGTGCTGCGGTGCTGCTGCAGAGAGGATGAGGCGGAAGTGACTATCAATGAAAATTTGGAACTTCAGTTTTTACGTGGCAGACATGCAGCAGCATGCGTAGAATACGTTCAGCAGCTTGCTAAGTATTCGGAAGCCGCCGGTATCATTCCGTTCATCTATGGGCATGGATTTTCCATTCCGGTTGCCTTTAAGTGCAAAAAAGGGGCCAGAAAGGAAACCGGCATATACTCTGGAGAAGTGCTTGACCTGTACAAGTGGAAGCGATTTGATCTAACAATCCTAAATGCGGTCATTGCGGCCAGAGCATTTGAAATGTGTGCACAGACAGTGCAAATGACGGCGGATGCTGTGCTTTCCCAGATGGAGTACGAATATGGCTTATATCAGTATGAGGACCCAGCTGGTGCGATGATCTCGATCAACAGTTCACTTATACTTACCCATAGGACAAAGATTGGAGAAACGGCATTCTTTTGTGGAAGGGTGCGTAAAATCAGCGATCAGTATGGCGCTCAGATATATTTGATTTGTGAGAATGATTATGGGAATTTTAATATTTCGCTTCCTCGCGTGAAGTGGGAGAAACTCTCTTCTGCCGTATACCGTAGTGACCGTATGGTCTGTTGCATTGCCGGGTTTGTTCAGGTGAAAGAAATCGTGCCATTTAAAAAGGGTCATTATGACAAAATTACGAAGACCTCAACTGCAGGAAAGCAGGATGCAAAACGTGTCCTTGAATTTGCAAGCTTCACCCTGTTTTATCTGAATGAATATGGTCTGATTGGTGGAAAGGAGGAGGAACTGGCAGAGGTGAGTGAACTGATACGGCAGGGGAAACATGTGATCAAGCCACATTATCCAGTTCCGGGATGTGACAAAATTCCAAAGTATTATGTGTTTTAAGAATGCAGCAGAAAGGAAAATAAATGCACTATATCAAAGGATGCCCATGCCTGTTTAAGGTGGCATGGATAGCAGATCATGCACTTAAAAATATCTATGTAATTCAGAAATGCGCTTCATGTGGATACACGAAGGAGCAGTGTGATTATGTGTTTGAAGAGTTAAAGAACATGAAAATGGTAGACACAAAGCCAGAAGCAGCCTACATTTCTGATTTATACCAGACATATGGGGAACTGTCATTTCAGTGCGTAGAAGTGGATAAAAACTTTCACTTTGAACCGGAATGTCAGGAAGTAGATCTTTGCAAAATATGTGAATTCTCGAAAGATTTTTGCAATTGTCAGCTTAACGCGGAACTGCAGGTGCTGCGCTACATGTATCATAATCCGACTGTTTCAATGATACGGAGGAATGTATTTCACATGCAGGTTTGCATCATTTTAGAGCAGATGGGGCACATAAAGGGTTATTTATTACCCTTAGGAGAACAGCTATATAAAGCGTTCAAAGATGCCAGGAAGCGTACCTCTGCTTCATTCCTATATGACAAAGAAAAGCTGCTGGATCATATATTAAATGAAAATCGGGGAATACTGCCAGAGCAATATGTCTTGGCAGCCAGGAAAATTCTGCGGAATTTACTGGATGCAATTTTAATAGAGAATGAGGTATGCTCAGCAAAAAGGTATGAGGATTGTTTGAAAAAGCTTCGCGCCGCGCCTGCTTACCAGGGACGTGAACGACAACAATTTTTTGAAGATATCTGTATATACGATGAGATTTCGTATCTGTTTTTTGAGGCAGTAGCGGTGGAATTTGGTCAGAAAGATGATAGACAGCTATGTCCTGAAGAAGCACAATCCGCTCATAAAAAGAAAATATTGGTTCCTACATACAGCGACAGGCCGGCTTTATCACTGGAGGAGCTGATGAGTCAGGCGAGTATGAGTGCAGGATTTTTAGGGCATGAAGCTAAGGAAGAACGGAAAACTTCGGGACTGAACTGCCCGGAAAATTTCAGTAAGTCCGCTCCAGACGCCCATAAAAATAATCATAAATTGCCGTTGGATTCGCTAAATAGTGATCGTCAGGCGCATTTTGAAATCCGAGAAAACCAGGCATTTTCCGGCGAAAAAGTTCCAATGCAGTTACTGAAAACAGTAGAAACTATGCCAGAAAATACAGAGTATATGCTTGATTTTTTGCCAGACTCTGACCATATAAGTCGGACATCAGGGGGTGGGACAGAAACAGGATCGGATAAAAATACGGCGCAAAAAGAGGAACTAAAGAAGGTTTCAATGGCGTTTATGACGGATGAAGGTGCTCTGCTTGTGGAAGACGGAGATGTGATAGACATACACAACGAAGACTTTTTGCCGTTTTGCGCCGTAGTATCTTTGGAAGAATGGCTGACCATGGATTATGCGAAGCGGGAAAGGCAGGAAGGGCTATTCATAACGGTTGCGTCACGAAGATGTGCCTATTTTCTGAATAAAAATATGATCAAACCACTTGTGTTTGAGTATCTGCTTCATGTGATCCGGCGGCCAATTTATACATATTCGGTATACCTTGTGTGGCGTATCCTTTCCATGAATGGTCTTGGAAATATCCGGCCAAAAGCAAAAATCTATTCATTGTCGGCTCTTTATAATGCGGTTCAGAGGACAGATCAGCTGCAGCCAATGGCAGATATAGTGAAAGAAACTGCTTCCGATAACAGTAATGTGTATTCCGTGACAGCACTATATAAGCGCTATGTGACTAGCAAAGAGCCTCTGCTGTTATCTGAAGATATAAAAAAGCTGTACCGACATTATGTGAATGTAGAATATGCTTTTGGCACATCGTACAAATGCCAGAATGGTGATTTTTTGTGCCGAAAGACCTTCCTGTCATGCGAGTTTTCGCCATTTGATTTGGAAGAAAAGAAGAAGGATCAGACCTTTATATGTTACGAAATTTCTCAGGATTTGATCTCACAAAATGCACTACCAGATATACTTCTGGCAACGAGATATACCATTGTGCAGGCATTAACAGAACCGATTTTTATACGTTCTAATGCAAAGTTGGTGGCGCTGGACGCAAGCAGTTTTTCGTTGATAGTCGATACCAGAAACCGTCATATCATTGATGAAATGGATCAGATATTAATGAGCCGGTATGCGCATTTGCTGTCTGAAAGCGGATATAGGATGCCAGTGTTAAAACGATACTGGATCTGAACATATTTGGAATTTTGTGCCATGTGCAGGGCGTGCTTAAGGCGAGGAAAGAAACGTCCCGCGCATGGCATAACTATGTTGTGCCATGTACAGCAGAAAAGACTGTGCCATGCGCATGGGGCTTAGACAGGAGGAAGAACCATATAAAATGCAGAAACAAACGGTTTTTGATCCTTGTAAAAGGATACATATAAAGGATATTTTTTAGAGCCCGAAAAACAGAGATCAGGCACAATGAAATATGTATGAGAAAAAATAAGAAATAAATGAGAACAGATGAGGTGGTACATGTTACATTTTCGATTGATTTACGATGAGATTTTAAAAAGTAATGTATTTGCAAGTTCCAGGCCCGGCCGAACAGATGCAAGGGTGATTTTAATTCTGGCCCTGCTCTTAAAATATAAGCGCCTCAGGCGGAAGATGATCCTATTCCTGATTCAGCATATTGATCCGTGCATTCAGGAAACTGGAAGTATGGGGCAGCGGACGGTCAAAACGTGTATTGAACGGGGCTGGATAAAAATGCAGGAACAAAGGGGAGCGCGGGAGAAGGGCCTGTATTCCATTACCCAGGCTGGAAAGAAGCATCTTTACGAATTGATAAATGAATATTTTCAAGGAGAAACCGTTCAAAACATGGTTTCGGTCCTGGATGCGTATGCTGCAGGCAGGACAAATATGGAATTATCCCAGCATAAGGAAGCAGAGATCGCAGCGGCGCTGAAAATGGTACTCTCAGATTATAGAGAGAAATGGATGCAGCTGGAGTTTGAGGTTCCGTATTCAGTCGAAGCGATGCGTGAGTATGGCGGACAAGTGAAGAAGCGGGGAGATGTCTTTGCAGATTTAAAATTGTCATACCGATGTACGGATCACCAGGAAGAACGACCGATCTGTATAGAGATTGACATGGGAACCGAGCGGGTAAGTACACATGGAGGATTGCTTTTTAAATGCAATGCGTATGCAGAGGTAAACCGCCGGATGCGGCAAATCTCCCTGCATCAGGCGATCAATGTGATGTTTGTTTTCAGCAATGATCCTGGGGATGATCTTCAGCAGACAGATCTTTTAAAATTTGAGTCCATAAAGCGTTATCAACAGCCGCTGCTGCCATTTCTGTCCTTTATCTGCCGGCAACAGGATCTTGAGGCTTCTGTAACTTTGGGAAAAATGGAACAGGCCCTGGTAAAGGTAAAAGAATGTGATGCGTTTGGATATGAAAAGAAACAGTTTTATCGGGATGCAGAATTCTTTTTGCATGTTTTAAAGGAGCAGTGCAGCAATCAGGAGCAGGCCGGAGAGAAAGAAATCTTAGCTTGTATGGCAGAAATATCGGATTTTTGCAGAAATCATTTGGAAACATCCAGAACAGAGTACAGCAGACAGTATGCTCTGAAAAAGAGAATGGATCTGTTTGAGCAGATTAGAAAGAATAATTCTTATGCGTTGGCTGGGCTGAGGAATGGAATGAGCCTTTCCTGTAATTCCCATCAGGATTTTGATCAGGAAATCCCATTTTTATTCCCGGAACTATACTTCCGCGATCAGTTTGGCGTGCTTCTATTTCATTTAGGGATTATCAAGGAAAGCGTTAAAGTTTCATCTGTATACGCCCTTCCGTTGTTTGAAGAACAGGATGTTGAAGGAATTGGCACAGTTTACCGATGCGTATTTATGGCGGGTGAGCTTACGGTCCTGATTGAAAATTTGAGTTTCGATATAGGCGGCCTTATCCGGGCAAGGGATTATGTACGGCTCCCTCCGGCTTCCAGAGAGAATACCATTATGATCATGCTGATGAATGACAGGGAGGAAATGGCTGACGGGAGCTATCTGAAAGAAGGAACGTTATATAACCAGTGGGGGAGTGAGGAGCACATCACGGATCAGGCAGCCATGGGTATGGCTCTACTTGCAAAAAAGGTGGCACCGACAATGTCAGCATTCGGTACCGGGTATGCTTTTGAGTCGCTTCCATTTCTGATGAACTCCACACAGGATTATATCATGCTTCACTATTCAGAATTTCTTCAGGCACTTCAGAGTCCGGTACGGCCCTGGATACGAATGGACCTGTATGTGAAGGAACAAAACAAGGTGCCTTATATTCCATTCCTTATATACCGTACAGGAGAACATCAGGAAGAGGAAACATTCAAAGTTCCATTCCATACAGAAAAGCAGTGCACGCCGATTGACTGGAGGGGATTATGCAATGATTAGAAAGGCCGTTGTCCTATTGCTGATCCTGGCAGCTGGTATCTGTGCTTATCGGGGATCGGCTCCTTATATAGATGCGCGCATGGAACAGGAGCATTTGAAACAGGCGGCATTTCCCGGAAATGAAGAAAACCGATCAGATAATGAGAGTAAGGTGAAGAAACCGGTCAGAGAGGAAACGGTGCCGTATACTTCACCGATTGATTTTGAAGCCTTAAAGAGTATTAATCCGGATATTGTTGGATGGATACAGATTCCTGGAACAGTGATCGATTATCCCGTTTGCTGGCGGGCTAATGATAACGAATACTATATGAAGCATTCGGCAGAAGGTGAGAGGCGGGCATTTGGTGCCATTATGCTAGATGGTGCCAATTCCTCTGCTGCAGAGGAGCATCTGGTTGTTCTATATGGGCACCATATGCGCAATGGGACGATGTTTAAAGATATCGTCAGGTATACGGATGCCGATTTTTTGAATGACCATAAATCACTCTCTTTATTTTTCCCAGATAGGCAAGAGCGATACAGTGTGATCGGAACCATCGTTTGTTCAGCAAAAAATTTTGAACCATCGCAAATGGTGGAAGAGGAACTGCTTTTTAAAGAATGGTGCCGTAATTCATGGAAAGGATTGCCGGAAGAAGAAATTCAAAAGAAAATGCTTGCATTGGTGACCTGCAGTTACGGAAGCAGGGATGAAAGGACAATCTGCTTTGCGGTGGCTGAAAACTGAAGGACTGGAGGTGGTGCTCCTGCGTGTTAGAGGTAGGAGACGGTTATGAAAAAACGGATGTTCGGACGAATGATAAAAAAATTAAAGTGGCTTGTGATAATCAGTGTGGTGCTTGTTGCACTAGGAACGGTTGGAATTGGTATTGCATCGGTATACCACATGAAATATGCACTGAAAAGTCTGTTCAATATGGAGTTCAACACAGGAAATGATTCCTGGTCTTATGGAGACATCTCTTCCTATAATAAGATCGGGGAACGGGCAGTTGCGATAGCGCGATCACGTTTGAACTGGTCTTACAGCCAGGCAAAGAGAACTCTGGAGGGATCCTGGGACTGTTCTTCCATGGTTGCACGTTGCTACCAGGAGGCCGGCTTTGACTTAAAGGCTATCATGGGAGCACAGTGGTGCATGACAACGGTTGGGTGGAAGGATTTTGCGACGAAGAACAAACAGTTTATAGAAGAAGCGGATCTTCAGCCCGGAGATGTGATCTGGTATGGGCGGCCATCTGGTAATCACATGATGATGTATGCGGGAAATGGACAGGTGATCCATGCAAAGGGGGAAAAATATGGCACGGTGTATGAACCATTGGCCAATACCGGCTACCGGTCGGCAAGGCAGGTATATTTTTTCCGGCCTTATCTAAATTTGCTTGATGAAAGTGCCGATGATTCCTCGGATGATGCTTTTTTGGCGGATTCGTCCGGGTATGGGCCTGATAATGGGATCGTCATGCAGGTGCCGGGCGGGACGGTTTGGACCGGCTGGACGGTATTTGAGTCCGGAAGGGAACGGTTTAACCTGGCAGGAAGCGATGGCGGATATGCATATGGCTGCTACCAGTTCGATATCGGGTATTCCCTGGTGGATTTCCTGAAATTTTGCGTTTCCTATAATCAGGCGCACTATGGAGCGTTCCAGCAGTTTATTGATATGTCTTCCATTGAAAGTGGCTACCGAAAGGAGACGGATACAAAGCCGAGTATGATAAACCCGCCGTTATATTCCAACCGTGCATCCCTGATTAATGCATGGCACGCCGCTTATATGAACTATCCGGATGAATTTGCAGGGCTGCAGAGCCGGACTGCCTACGAGGCTTATTATCTGCCGGCGCAGCGTGGAATGCTATCCAATTATGGCATCAATATAAAAGAATACAGCCCGGCCCTTCGGGGTACTATTTGGTCCCTGGCCATCCGAAACGGAGCAACCGTCAGTAAGGATAATACAAAGAATGGTTTACGGTCCGCAACGAGTACATATTCTCCAGGGATTGATGAGCGGGAATGGCTTAGCAAAATATATGAGGCAGAGGCGAGGCGGCACCCTTCCCAGAGAAACCGCTGGGAAACGGAGCAGCTGGCGGCCTGCTTTGCATTTATGAATGGGGCCACACATCTGGGCGGCCTGGATGGAAACTATGACGGTGCATTTATTGGTTCACTTAATACGAGTGCGGCAGCAGGCGGTGTTTCCAATGCCATGATGTTGAATGCCATCAAAAACGATGTGGTTTTGACCGAGAGCGATTACCGGATTTTAAAGATAGACCGGGATACGCTTCTGTACCTGCTGCAGAAAGCATATGACTATGAGACCCAGTATATGTTGCAACGCTCTATCACCGTATACGGATTACGGGAGTACCAGATCGAGCATGAAGATGAAGAAGGAAGTTGGTATGAAGATGCTGAGGAATATGTGAGTAAGCAGATACTGGTCAGCAACGAAGATACGGAGTGTATGCTCCGGCTGGACTGGCAGATGCTCTATATGTATTCCATTCTGGCATCCATGGGAAGAGAAGACCGCAGGGAAACAGAGGGAGTATGGGACTGGGAGATCACGGTAAAAGATGTGGATGCGGCATTTGATCAGATCGCGATGAAATATGATTATGCTTTTAATGTGATGACAGACGAAAAATCCGATTATGATTTTGCAACTTGCCAGAGCCTGCCGCATAAGACCGAAATTTACGGAGACCCGGACACAACCAGTGGAAGATATACCTGGTATTATCCGAACAGCCTGCTTCGCAGCGTTTCTTCCGGCTATTCTGACCTGGCATATACTTATTCAGGAGGTGAGATAAACGGGATCGCTGAAACCTATCAGAACGAACGCTATGAGGGGATACCGGCTGCACTCACGCGGTATTATAATTTTGACCGGTTTCATACACTGGCAAAGTATATGCCGGGCGGAACCGAAGCACTGAGCCGTTATGAGGTGTACAATCAAAGGGCAGCGATGGGAAATCCTATTATTTATAGCGGGAATTTTGAGCTGAGCATAGGTGATTGGGAATTGCCGTAATAATAAATTTAGGGTCTTGTAAATATTCTTAAACATTCATGAAAGCCATGCTTTTTATGACATTATTAATGAGTATATGATATAATTGTTGTATAAAAAGAATTTGTCATTTATGTAGTAATGCAATCATTGAGACAGGCTATTTAACGAAAGAGATACTCGGAAATTATAAAAACAGGAGAGGTGATAAGAATGACATCAGGTTTTATATTGACTTATCTTGGTGGAGTAATTATTCAAGCTATTGCAAATGTCTTTGTATACACCCCCGCAATCATTATTGCATTATACATATATGAGCGATTTATAAAAAAGTAATGGTAAGGGAGATCTGCAATCAGTAAAATTCTGATAGCCATGACAGTTATGTTTGCGCTGCTGATCTTTCCTGGAGCAGGACTGATAGAGGGGATGAACTGTGCTTATTTTAGAAGAAACCAGGTCATTAAAGGAAGATTTTGATCGTATATCAAATAATAAGAGCAGAAATCATATAAAGCAAAAAAGAGGAAATTACATGAACAGACCGGCAATCATCTTTTTTGATATAGACGGCACGCTTCTGGATTTTGGGAAAAAAGATCTTTCACCGAAAACCCGTGAAGCTTTGTTGAAACTAAGGGCAAACGGCATCCGTATCTGCATCGCCACAGGAAGATCTCCTCTTGCAGTGCCAAAGTTTGAGGGTGTAGAATTTGATGCATACCTGACCTATAACGGATGTTACTGCTATGAGGGCAGCAAAACGATTTACAGCAATCCAATGTCTCTGGAAGATGTTCAGACAATCATACAGAATGCGGCTTCCATGGAGCGGGCGTTGTCGGTGGCAACAAAGGACAGGCTCATTTCCAATGGAACGGATCCAGATCTGGAGGAGTACTATGCGTTTGGAAACCAGAAGGTCACGATTTCAGATGAGTTTGATGAAGTCTCCAGAGGAGAGGTCTATCAGCTTTTAATGGCCTGTCGCAAGGAAGAATATGCGCAGGTGCTGCAGAATACCCAAGAAGCTAAGATTACGTCCTGGTGGGATCGCGCGGTGGATATCATCCCGGCAGGCGGAGGAAAAGGAACCGGCATTTCGAAGATGCTGGAGTATTATGGCATTGACCGGTCACAGGCCATGGCTTTTGGGGATGGAAACAACGACATTGAAATGTTCCAGGCGGTAGATATGGGCGTTGCCATGGAGAATGCATCCGATGACCTGAAAGCAGTGGCAGCAGATACCTGTGACCATGTGGCTGAAGACGGAGTGTACCGCTATTGTGTGAAACATAGTCTGATTTGATAATATATGATTTTGACAGCATCGTAGAGGAAAAGAATGAAAAATATAAAGTATGAAAGCGATCAGCCGCTTGCAAGGCTGGAACCTGGCGATAAGGCGATCATCCGTGTTACACATTTTCCTTTCGCCCGGGAGAATGATAAGGAAAGATATAAGAATGTGCCTGCAGGAGATAGATTCTATGAGAAAGAAAAATAATAAAACCATTACCGCGATCGGCATGGCTGCACTGCTGACAGCAGCAGGCGTGATCACTGCCTGCGCGGCGCAGTCCCCGACCATTGTTGCAGGAAGCAGCACGGCGCAGGCCGAAGCAGAACAGCCGGGACCAGGAACAGCAGGAAGCCAGGAGGAGAGCGCGCAGGCACCGATCTGGGGCAGCATTACGAGTGTGAATGGAAGCAGCATTGACTTAAACTGCCCGTCCGGCAGCATGATCGAGGGCGATGTCATTGTACAGATTTCCGGTGATACGCTGATCCTCGATGGGGAGAACGGCTATCCGGTTGACTTAAAAGATCTTCAGGAAGGCGATACCGTATACGCCTACATCGGACCGGCCATGACCATGAGCCTGCCGCCGCAGACAAGCGGTGAGGTCCTTATTGCAAAGATTCCGGCGGATATGAAAGCGCCGGAGTACATCACTGTAAAATCCATGACAGCAGACGCGGACGGAAACTGGAAGCTGGTTTCCACTGCAGGTACAGAGTACGCGGTAGCAGCAGACTGCCGCATCATGCCATACCTGACCAGACAGATTGTTTCCCTGGAAGATGTGGCACAGGGCAGTAACCTGCTTGTCTGGAGCAATGCCGAGAACCAGGCACAGAAGCTGGTATTGTTCGCGAGATAGAAGGGAACGGATTTGACCGGAAAACAGAATGAAATGTCCTGTGCGCAAGCGATGATTGCGGCAGGGCATTTTCTGTATGAATCTGTTTGGCGGCAGTCTTACACAGAAAGATATCTATTGGAAATGGAGGAGATCAGAGTATGAAAAAACAGATATTGATGATGGCGGCAGCGGTGATGGCGGCATCCTGCATGGCAGGAGGATGCGGAAAAAAAGCAGCGAGTGTGGAGCGGATCTCCGGCGAGGAACGGAATCATGATGCGGATCCGGCTGCGCAGGAACCGGAATCCGGGACGGATGCAGAGGAAGTGCCGGAGTCAGAATCTGACAGACAGAACGAAACTTCCGGGACAATCCTCTTAGAGATTCCGGCAGAGTACGACGGAGAGTGGGAGGATGGAAAATCCCTGATTTCCGTGAAAACATCTCAGGTGCATCTTCTGGATGAGAACCACCCGGAATTGCAGAAATCCCTGGATGCGCTGAATCAGAAGAATCTGGATGCACAGAAGGCATTTCTGGAGGAGAACCGGGAAGATGCCCGCATGATGTACCAGACCAATCCGGAGATGATGGAAAACAATGGCTGGGAGTCGGAACTCACCGTAACGGCGGTCCGGGCAGCTGAAAGGGTTCTCTGCCTGATGCAGACGGAATATACCTGGCTTGGCGGCGCGCATCCATATACTTATATCACAGGAATCACGTATGATACAAAAACGGGAGAAGAATTGTCTCTGGAGGATATTGCGGCTGATTACGATGGAATTTATGATTATGTCTGCACAAAACTGCCGGAAGAGAACGACCCGGATATGTTTTTTGAAGGGTATGAGGACACTGTAAAAGCCATGTTTTACGGTGAAAACGCGGATTACAGTTCGATACGCTGGTTCCTTACCGACGAAGGGGTAACCATCTGGTTTAACCAGTATGACATTGCGCCATATGCGGCAGGACCAGTCAGCGTAGAAATTCCTTTTGCGGAAGGACTGGTAAAACAGCAGTATGGCACACAGAAAACCTCCTATGTAAAAGAACTTCCGGAGAATGGAACCGCAGACGTGGATGTGGATGGCGACGGAAAAAAAGAATCTGTGAGCTATACGGTGGATCGCGATGAATATGGAAACGGAGGAGCCATCACGGTGACCTGCGGTGATACTTCTTACAGTACCGCTTTCCTGATGGAGCAGGATTACGGCGCTTCCGGCGGCTATTCCTCGGAAGGCTGTATCCTTCATACGGAAGAAGGGAAAACGTATCTGTATCTGCAGCATCAGGACGATAATGACATCCGCTATCTGAATCTTTTTGACCTGAGCACCGGAACGCCGGTCTATCTGACATACTGCGGCCGTGCGTGGTATGATTCTCCGATCACGGACCCGGAGCATTTCATTTTGTGGGATTGGGAAGATGTTCTTGGAACCTACAGCGCATACCGGATCTACCATGTGGGAGAGGATGGCGTACCTGCAAGCGATGGCACGCTCTTCCGTCTTGGCCCGGTCAGCCGGGAAAATCCGATCGTGCTGGTATCTACCCGCGATCTTGAGGTGACGGTAGTGGAGAAAAACGCGGAAAAACCGGAAACCATTCCGTCTGGCAGTTCCTTTACCATTACCGGTACGGATGGCATGAGCTTCGTGGAAGCAGAGCTGGATGATGGACGCACCTGCCGGATCCCGGTACGAAAAGGGGATGGCGAATGGGAGTGGAAGATTAACGGTGTCAGTGAGTACGACTGTTTTGAACAGATTCCTTATGCCGGATAGAGGAGGAAAGGCGCACCGTAACAAAAAAGAGCGAAAGGACAGAGAATACGATGAAATTACGCGCAGATTTTCATACACACACAACTTACTGTGACGGAAAGAGCACACCGCGCCAGATGGTGGAGGCGGCGTACCGCATGGGACTGACGGATCTTGGGATTTCCGGCCATGCGGATTATTCCATGTGGGAACCGGGGTTTGGCATGTCCGATGAGGCGCTTGCCGCGTATAAGCAGGAACTCGAAGCACTGCGGGAAGAGTATGCCGGAAAAATCAATCTTTATATCGGGATTGAACTCGACACGCTGGGACCGGTGCAGCAGGCGGAATACGCCATCGGATCCACGCACAGTGTCTTAAAAGACGGGCATCTGGTAACGGTGGATGATACGGAGGAAAAGCTGGTCTGTGCGGTGGAAACACTCTGGAACGGCGACTGGTATGCGTTCGCGAGAGATTACTATGAGCTGGAAGCAACGGTTTACGATAAACTTCACTGCGACTGGGTCGGCCATTTTGACCTGCTCACCAAATTCAATGAGGGCTATAAGCATTTCAATGAAACGAAAGATGCCTACCTCGAACCAGCGCTCGCTGCCATGAAAAAGTTAAACAGCCAGGGACTCCCGTTTGAAATCAACACCGGAGCCATGTCCCGCGGCTACCGCACCGCGCCGTACCCGAACCCGGTTCTGTTAAAAGAACTTCACGCCATGGGCGGTCGCATCATAATCAATTCCGACAGCCACAGCGCAGACACCATCGCCTACGCCTTCGATCAGGCTCAGAAACTTGCCTATGACTGCGGCTTCCGCAAGGTAACGGTATTAACTCCACAAGGATTTCAGGAGATTCCGTTAGAATAAAAAATAAGAGCAGATTCTATTTGATATGATCGATAGAATCTGCTCTCGTTTTTATTTCAGCTAGGCATTCTTGCCTTCCGTTTCAAAATATTCTTTTGTCAGTTTAAATACTGTTCCGGACAGCAGGAACACACCAATCAGGTTCGGGATCGCCATCAGTCCATTGAAGGTATCCGCGATGCTCCATAACAGTCCCAGATCTACGGTCGCGCCTAAGATCGCAACCAGGGAGTAAGCTACCATGAATGGTTTGATGACCTTCTCATCGAAGATGAACTCAATACACCGCGCGCCGTAAAGACCCCATCCGATAATGGTGGAGAAGGCGAAGCAGCACATGGACACTGCGGTGAAGATGGATACCCAGCTTCCGTAGGTGGAGGTAAAGCCGGAGATGGTCAGTTCTGCGCCGGCAGCCTGTCCGTAGGTTACCGGAACGCCGCTGCACAGGATAACCAGAGCAGTCAGCGTACAGATGACGATGGTATCGGTGAACACCTCAAAGATACCGAAGAAGCCCTGCTTGACCGGTTTTTTGGTATCTGCGCAGGCATGGGCGATGGATCCGGTACCAAGACCGGCCTCGTTGGAGAAGATGCCGCGGGATACGCCGCGCTTCATACTTGTGAAGAAGCTTCCGATGATGCCTCCGGTTACCGCCTGCGGGTTGAACGCGCCCTCAAAGATCATGGAGAACACGAGCGGGATGCGGCTTGCGTGGAGCAGTACCACGCCGAGAGCAAGCAGGATGTAGAGAAGCGCCATGAACGGAACCAGTTTCTCAGCCACGTTTCCGATACGCTTAACGCCGCCAAGAAGCACAAGGCCTACCAGAAAGGCAAGAATGATGCCGATCACAAGGCAGACAACCGGCTTTGTCTGGTCGTTGATGAGCTGGTAGTTCTCTAACGCAGAGTTGATTGCAGTGGTGATGGTGTTAACCTGGGTTGCGTTTCCGGTTCCGAATACGGTCAGAACACCGAAAGTGGAAAACAGAACAGCAAGCCAGTTCCATTTTGGTCCGAGACCATTCTTGATGTAGTACATCGGTCCGCCGACCAGATCTCCGTTTTTGTTTCTCTCACGGAAGTGGACAGCGAGTGTCACCTCAGCGAATTTGGTGCACATGCCAAGAGCCGCGGAAACCCACATCCAGAAGACGGCACCCGGGCCGCCAATGGCGATCGCGCCTGCGACACCGGCAATGTTTCCGGTTCCAACGGTAGCAGCCAGAGCTGTGCAGACTGCCTGGAACGGAGTCATGGCACCGTCGGAAGCATCGCGTTTGCGGAAAATGCGTCCGATGGTCACACGGATGGCATAAGGGAATTTGCGGATCTGCAGAAAGCGCAGGCCAAAGCTTAAGTAAAGGCCAACACCAATGATACAGATCATGGCAGGAACTCCCCAGATGAAGTTGTTGATCACATTATTAATGGATTCGATCGTGTTTAACATAGGGATACCTTTCTTTTGTCAGAATAAAAAAATCATACCATAATATAGAAGAAATGTACACAAAAAACGCGGTCTGTGCTGAGAAACGAAAAAAATAAAGTGAAAAAAAGCACCGGCTCTTTTAGAAGAACAGGTGCTCCATGAGGATTTTGAAGCCGATCAGAATCAGAATGATGCCGCCGGTCCGTTCTGCCCTGGATTTGTAGCGTGCTCCAAACGCGGTGCCGACCTTGACTCCGATCACGGAAATAAAAAAGGTGGTGCATCCGATAAAGGCAATTGCCGGAAAAATCCGTACTTCCAGAAATGCGAAGGTGACGCCGACCGCCAGCGCGTCGATGCTTGTTGCGATGGCGAGCAGCAGCATGGTCCTCACATCCACAGACGCGTCGCAGGATTCGGTGTCCTGTTCCAGGGATTCTTTGACCATGTTAAAGCCAATGATGCCAAGCAGGATGAACGCAATCCAGTGGTCATAGGTTTTGATGGCACCCTGAAAGCGGATGCCAAGCAGGTAGCCAAGCCATGGCATAAGTGCCTGAAAACCGCCGAAATAGAGACCGATGACAAACGCGTGTTTGAGACGCATCGTCTGCATGGAAAGTCCTTTGCACACAGAAACGGCAAACGCGTCCATAGACAGTCCGACAGCAAGAAGAAAAAGTTCAATGAGAGACATAAGGATACCTCCGTATATTCTATTAAGTATATGAAGAAATGCGGGATTTTACAAGCAGAAAACGTAAATCAGGTTACAGACAGCATCAATCGCAGTCAGCATTATGGGGCGGGAGAAAAAGCCGGTGGCATGCTTCGTTTTCACTATGAAAATTGATAGTGACTTACAAATTTGCTGGTATATTTCAAAACAGGAGCAGATCCGTTAATATGAAGGAATCAGATCACTGATACAGTTACGAAACAGGAGGAACCTTCATGCAGATTGTGTATCTTGGGATTGTATTTGCGGTAATTATTATTTTGCTGGCGTGTAAGAGGCCGTTATACCAGGCGATTCTGGGCGGACTTCTCGCAACCATTTTGTTCTATCGGATTCCGCCGATGGAAATTGTACAGCGGACCTTGAAAACGCTTACAACATGGTCCTCGTTTTCTGTGCTGTTATCGCTGTATCTCATTACATTTTTACAGAGAATTCTGGAATCCCGGGAGGAGCGCCGCTTATGGTATATCTGATGTGCGTGGCTCATGCAGCCAGTCAGATTTCACCGACCCATGTGTGCCTGGTGGTGGCATCAGATTATTTTCATGTAACGCTTGGTGACCTGGTGAAAAAAACATTGCCGGCATCGATCACCTTTATTCTGTTTATGACGATTTATTATAACGTACTGAGTTTGATCCTATAAACACATATTGACATGGTAGGTGAATTGCTTTATAATTTCGTTCAAATACCTGTAAAAACGTGGGGGTTTCGGGTGAATGCCGGAAGAACCACGCAGAACAGAAGTATTGCAAGAGAATGAAAGATGAGGAACCTGCCGATGAACCGAGAATTGAAATACGCACTGGGAAAGACCATTCCGATCATGTTCAGTTATTTATTTTTAAGCATGGCATTCGGAATCATGATGAACCAGGCCGGATTTCCCTTTTACTGGGCTTATCTGGTCAGTCTCACGGTCTATACCGGTGCGTTTCAGTTTGTCATCGTATCGTTCCTTTCTGCGGGGGCGGGCATTGCCACGATTGCGTTTACGGCGCTGGCCATGAACTGCCGCCATATGTTTTATGGAGTCACGTTCTTAAAAGAGTTCAAAAGTATGGGAAAGTGCTATCCGTACATGATCTTTTCCCTGACGGATGAGACTTACGCGCTGTACTGTTCCCTGGAGTATCCGAAAGAACTGGACCATCATCAGGTGATGTTTGATATTGCGTGGCTCAGCCGTGCCTACTGGCTCATTGGAACTCTGGTCGGCGCGCTGCTGGGGCAGATCATCCCGTTCGATTTTGAGGGTGTGGATTTCTGCATGACAGCATTATTTGTTACCATTCTGATCGATCAGTGGAGAAAGAGCGGGAATCATGCGCCTGCAGTGATCGGCGGGATCAGCGCAGTGGTATTTCTTCTGGCCTTTGGGGCATCGCGGTTTATGCTGCCGTCTCTGATGGTGACAACGGCATTTCTGCTGATTTTTACACCAGGAAAAAGGAAAATGGAAGAGGCGGTTTCTGGGAAAACGATTTCCACAAAGCCTGTTTCTGGAAAAGCTGCTATCGGAAAAACGATTTCCGGAAAATCTGTATGAGAAGGGGGAGAAAATGATGAGACCATGGCATATTTTGTTATCAATCCTGGTTCCGGCAGTGCTGACATTCGGCCTGCGGGCGCTTCCGTTCCTACTGCTGAATAAAAGAGAACTTCCGAAACGAATCGAGTATCTGGGAAATGTATTTCCTATGGCAATTATGGCAACTCTTGTGGTATACTGCTTAAAGAGTGTCCCGGCATCTGCCCTGCAGGATAATCTGATCCTGTTTGCGGGCGTGGCGGTGACGGCAGCAGTCCATATCTGGAAAAAAAGTTCCATTCTGAGCATTACCGTAGGGACTGTGGTGTATATGGTGCTGGTGCACCTTGCCTGAGTCACGGACCGGGCAGCACAGGACAGCAGCGTTGGCTGTCCTGAACAGAGCAGGGATATGTAACAAAAGAAAGGTAGATACGATGTTAAATCAGTTTTCAAGAACAGAATTATTATTTGGAAAAGAGGCGATGGAGCGCCTGGCGCAGTCCAGAGTAGCCGTGTTTGGCGTAGGCGGTGTAGGCGGCTATGCGGTGGAGGCGCTGGTGCGAAGCGGCGTTGGAGCCATTGACTTAATCGACGACGACAAGGTATGCCTGACGAACTTAAACCGTCAGATCATCGCAACCAGAAAGACCGTTGGAAAATACAAAGTAGACGTGATGGAAGAGCGCATCCACGATATCAATCCGGACTGCAAAGTAACCACCCATAAGTGCTTTTACCTGCCGGAAACGAAAGATGATTTTGATTTTTCCCAGTATTCCTACGTGATTGACGCAGTCGATACCGTAACCGCAAAGCTTCAGCTTGTAATAGAAGCGCAGGAGAAAAAAGTGCCGATCATCAGCAGCATGGGTGCCGGAAACAAGTTAAACCCGGCTATGTTTGAGGTGGCAGACATCTACAAAACTTCCGTATGCCCGCTGGCAAAGGTTATGCGCCGGGAGTTAAAGAAGCGTGGCGTGAAGAAGTTAAAAGTGGTTTACTCCAAGGAGCAGCCGACCAGACCGATCGAAGATATGTCCATCAGCTGCCGCAATCACTGCATCTGCCCGCCGGGAGCAGCCCACAAGTGCACTGAACGCCGGGACATCCCAGGCTCCAACGCATTCGTTCCGTCCGTAGTAGGACTCATCATTGCGTCAGAAGTTATCAAAGACCTCGTAAAAGCGAAATAAAAATTAAGGGCGAAATTAATATAGGTCTGAAGGCGGTCGGTGCGGTATCCCGCTACGCAAAAGACAGGTATTGTGGTCGGACGATGTAGCTGACAGCCGTTTACGGATAGTTCGGACTGATCGTCCGCCTCCCGAAAACGTCATACCTGTCTTTATGCTACGCAGGATACCGCACCGACCGCCTTCTACTGTATTGGCTTCGCTGCGAGATAAATAAAACACAGCCAGAACTGTATTGATAAAGCCATAATTGTTGTGATAAACGCTTTAGTTTTTATTAGTACTGTTCTGGTTGTGTGATTTATAATTGTGGAATAACCAGTATAGTAGAAAGAAGGCAGACCGGCATACTGTGAAGCAGAAATACGACCGCTGTGTCCGGCTCTGCAGCGACTGGTGTTTGAGGGAGGCGGACGATTAGTCCGACTATCCACAAACAACTGTCAGCTTGCAGCGTCCGAACACAGTGGATCGATATTTATGCGTAGCAGTATGCCGGTCTGCCTTCTTTCGGACCTTTTGGTATTATATTTCCTTTCCCAGAAACATCGTAAAGTTTCCCGTCACGAGCACTTCTCCGCTCGCGTCTGTAATATCCACGCGTGTCACCACGGTCTTTCTTCCTTTATGAACGGCGTTCGCTTCTACATACACAGTTCCGGAATTGACTCCCTTCACGAAATTGATCCCGGCGCATTGGGTTACGTTTACAACCTCATAAGCATAGGTAGACATCCCGGCGGCAATGTCGCAGAGGGAGAAGAGAAACCCTCCGTGCGCGTTGCCGTACAGGTTTAAACATTCCTCTGTTATTTCTATAGAAAGACGGGCATGTCCCGGCTCAATCTCCAGCAGCTTCAGATTTTCCTGTCCCCGGATCGGCTGAATGTGCCGCCGGATCCCTTCTAATATTTCCGGTCTTGTGATCATAAAATCCTCCATTCGTTAAAAAACAAACAATATTTGAAGTAAGATAAAAAACACTGTAGAAGCAGGAGTGAAATCTTCTGACGTTAAAAATAGCGAAATTAACTGCACAAATCAGAAAAATAACACTAAAAACAGAAAAAATAAGCTTCAAAAATGCTATTTACACCTTCACACGCTAGACTATAGCACCCGGAAAGTCCATTTACAAGCAAAAAAACGATTAATAGTTTTTTCCGATGAATCAGATGTATTTATTCGGATACAGCCGATTGGATATTTCCTGTTCCACACAGTATAATAACATCATCAAGATTGTTAAAGAAATTGCAACATAAGATAAAAAGAAAACAATCAAAATGAACAACTCATATAAGGAGGATATCACATGAGCAAGTTAACAAAGGAAGAGTTCCAGGCTTACTTAAAGCAGATCCGCGAGCTGGCAGAGGGACCACTTGAAGAGATCCAGAAAGAAGTCGAGGTAACCAACAAATTCCCGCAGGAGTTCTACGATCTTGCAATCGAGAACAACTTATACCGTTGTTCCTTACCGGAAGAGTACGGCGGATGGGGCTTAAACGAGCTTGAGATCTTACAGGTACAGGAAGAGTTCTCCAGAGGCCCGGGCGGAATGAGAATGCATCTGCACTACGCAATGGATCTGAACTGGAGAATCCTCGATGATTACGGCAGCCCGGAGCTGAAAGCAGAGTACATGTCCAAGTTCCAGAACAAGGAAGTGTTCACCTGCTTCGCACTGACTGAGGCTACCGGCGGTACCGGCGCTGACTTACATACTACCGCAGTAAAAGATGGCGACAGCTATGTATTAAACGGTGAAAAGACTCTGATCTCCCACACCGACTGCTGCGAGTTCGCATATGTGATTGCAGTAACCAACCCGGATTCTGACAAAGATGACAGACTGTCCGCATTCTTCGTACCGATGGATGCACCGGGATTCGAAGTTATCAACATGCCGCACATGATGGGCTGCCGCGGTGCAGGACATGGCGATCTGAAATTCACCAACTGCCGCATCGACAAGAAATATCTGTTAGGCCGTGAGGGACAGGGACTTGAGATCGCAATGCACTCCTTATCCGTATCCCGCGCTCATATCGCAGCAAGTAACCTGGGTATGGCACAGAGAATGTTAGAGCTGTCCTTAGCATACGCTCATGACCGTGTAACCTTCGGCAAACCGATCGGAACCCGTCAGGCTATCCGCGTAAAGATCGCAGATATGTCCATGATGGTACACGCACTGCGCTGCATGGTTTACGATTTCGCAAAGGCTTACATGGAGAACCCGACTGGCGAGTACATCGAGGAGAAAGCTGCTATGTGTAAGCTGTTCAGTATCGATACTACCAGAAAAGTCAGCGATGAGATGCTGGAGATCTTCGGCGGCGTAGGCTACTTCGAGGATTGCAAGTACGGCCCGGTTGAGAGACTCTACCGCGACTGCCGCGCAATGTGGCTTGAGGAGGGCGCTCCGACCGTTCAGAGAATCACCATTTCCAGAAACACCATCAAACACGGCGCTCATATGGAGTACGTGCTGTAATTTCGGAAAACAAAACGTTTCCAAAACCGCGTGAAAACGCGGAATCACTCATACGATAACCAGAAAGAATATAGAATTGCCTAAAACAGGGTCATCAGGTTCTTACTTGGACCTGGGGCCCTGTTCCCCTTTATACCGGTCCGGAGGAGAACCTGACCGGACCGAAATGGAGGAATATAATATGAAACCTTTGGAAGGAATTAAGGTTGTAGACCTGACAACTTATCTGGCAGCACCGACTACGGTGCGTGTACTGGGTGAGTGGGGCGCTGACTGCGTGAAGATTGAATCCGCAAAAGGCGATCCGGCGAGAACCCAGGGGGCAGTGTTTAACATGCCTTATAACGATGAAGAAAATCTGGCTTTTGATGTAGCCAATTTAAATAAGAAATTTATTACTCTGAACTTAAAAGACCCGAAGGGTCTTGAGATTGCCTACCGCCTGTTAGCGGAGGCAGATGTCTTTGTTACCAATACCAGAACCAAATCTTTAAAGAAACTGGGTCTGGATTATGACACCTTAAAAGAAAAATTCCCGCGTCTGGTTTTCGCACAGGTATTAGGTTACGGCGAGAACGGACCGGAAAAAGATACTGCAGGATTTGATGTAACCTGTTACATGGCAAGAGGCGGCGTATTCGGAACCACGGTAAACCGCGGTGACGCGCCGATGATCCCGACCAACGGCTTTGGTGATTTCCAGGTTTCCCTGGCTCTGGCTTCCGGTATCTGCGCTGCTTTATATGGAAGAGAAAAATCCGGCAAGGGCGACAAAGTAACCGTCAGCCTGCATCACGCAGCTGTCTATGCCCTCAGCACCGGCCTGATCTCCGCACAGTACGGCAACCAGTATCCGAAGAACCGTACGGAGGTCGTAAACCCGTTCAATGATGTATTCCGTACCAGCGATGGCAAATGGGTATGCATCTGCTGTCCGGAGTATGACCGTGACTACGAGAAGATGTTCACCGTTCTGGACGCTCCGGAGATGTTAACGGAGGAAGCGAAAGAGAAGTACCGCCGCTGCGAGAGCATCAACGCAAACGGACTGAACCAGGAAGTTGTCGCAGCGTTAGACCGCGCGATCGCGAAGTTTACCAGAGAGGAACTGATGGAGCGCCTGAAAGCGAACGACATGCCGTGTGAGGCCTGCATGGAGCCGGAGGATATTTACAAGGATGAGCAGGCAGCAGCCAACCACATCCTGGCAAAGATCCCGTATCCGTCTGGCGAGCGCTTTATGCCGACCAACCCGATCCGCTTCGGCAGCATGGGCGAGCCGGAATATGTGATCGGCGGATCCCAGGGCGCGCACACCGTAGAGCTGATGAAGCATGTGGGCTACAGCAACGAGGAGATCGAGGAAGCCATTGCTTCCGGAGCCGCAACCGGCGAGACAAAACTGAAAAAATTATAGGTTTAAAAATAAGAAAGGGGAAGGTGACACAGATATGAGCTTAATGTACACCGAGGAACAGAAAGCGCTGATTGCTCTTGTAAAAGAGATGGCAGAGAACGAGATCAAGCCTTATGTGAAAGATGCGGATGAAAAAGGCGAGTGTCCGAAAGAACTTTATAAATGGGGATTTGACATGGGACTTCATATGCTGGAGGTTCCGGCCGAGTACGGCGGAGCTGGTTTAAGCTATGAGACCACCGCAATGATCTTCGAGGAACTGGCTAAGGTCGATGCCGGTTATGCCATCACCTTTGTCACTTCTTTCGTAGCATTAAGAAACGTAATCCTGGCAGGCACCAAGGAGCAGGGCCAGTATTTCGCAGATAAAGTAGCGCCGGGCACATTTGCTGGTTTCGCCCTGACTGAGCCGAACGCCGGTTCCGATCCGGCAGCAATGCGTGCGACCGCAGTCAAAGATGGCGACGAGTACATCTTAAACGGAACCAAGACCTTTATCACCAACGGTGCTGTAGCAAGCGTTTTCGTAGGTTTCTTCAAGACCAACCCGGCAGCAGGACACAAAGGAATTTCCGCTTTCATCATTGATGCGGACGCTCCTGGCGTAACCGTAGGCGCTCACGAGAACAAGATGGGCCTGCGCCTCTCCAACACCACCGACCTGATCTTTGAGAATGTCCGCGTAAAGGCATCCGCAATGGTAGGACCGGAAGGCAGCGGATTTAAGCTGGCTATGAACGCCCTGAACTTATCACGCGCATTCGTGGCAACCCTGGCAGTCGGCATCATGCAGCGCGCACTCGATGAGTCCGTGAAGTACGCAAAAGAGAGAAAACAGTTCAATACCCCGATCATCAAATTCCAGATGGTACAGCAGATGTTAGCTGACATGGCGATCAAGATCGAGGCATCCAGATGCCTGGTCAACAATACCATGAAGATGATGGATGCAGGCATCATGGTTCAGAAAGAGGGTTCCATCTGTAAGACCTTCGTTTCCGACTGTGCGCAGGAAGTTACCTCCAACGCAGTCCAGATCTTCGGCGGATACGGCTACAGCAAAGAGTACCCGGTTGAGAAGCTGATGCGCGATGTCAAAGTATTCCAGATCTTTGAGGGCGCAAACCAGGTGCAGAGACTGACCATCGCCAACGTATTAAATAAAGAATACAAATAGGAAAAATTGACAGGAGGATTGAAGATGAATATCGTTGTTTGTATCAAACAGGTTCCGGATACCACAGAGATCAAGATCGATCCGGTTAAAAATACACTGATCCGTACCGGCGTGCCGAGCATCATGAATCCGTTCGACAAGAACGCTCTGGAGACCGGACTTTCCTTAAAAGACCAGTATGGCGGCAAAGTAACGGTTATTTCCATGGGACCGCCGCAGGCAAAAGCTGTTTTGAGAGAGGCACTGGCTATGGGTGCTGATGAGGCTTATCTGGTAACGGACCGCGCATTCGGCGGATCCGATACCTACGCTACCAGCTACATCTTATCCCAGGCAATCAAGAAACTGGGCGCTTACGATGTCATCCTGGGCGGCAAGCAGGCAATCGACGGAGATACCGGCCAGACCGCACCGAGTATCGCAGAGCATCTGGGCGCAACCCGTCTGACTTACGTTCTGAGCTTAAAGGTTGAGGGCGATAAGGTCATTGCAGAGCGCCAGGTAGAAGAGGGCGTGGAAGTTATCGAGACGAAGTTCCCGGTACTTTGCACCGCAACCAAAGAGAGCAACAAACCGCGTTACGCAACCGTAAAGGGCGTTATGAGATCCTTCAACACCGAGATCGGTCAGATCACCCTGGCAGACCTGCCGGACGCAGACACCACCAAGATGGGCCTGAAGGGATCCCCGACCAAGGTAAAAGCAACATTCACTCCGAAGAGAACCGCAAACTGTGTGAACATCGAAGGCGTAAGCCCGGTGGAGATCGCGGACAACCTGATCGGAAAGCTGGTTGAGGCAAAAGTACTTTAATAAACAGAGGAGGTCGTCAAGATGAGTTTTGATACATGCAAGGACGTATGGGTATTTATCGAGAGCTTCCAGGGTCAGCCGAAGAGTGTCGGCCTGGAGCTGTTAGGACAGGGAAGAAAGCTGGCGGACGGACTGAAACAGAAACTCTGCGCCATTGTTATCGGCAAGGATGTAGACGCAGCCGTGAAGGAATCCGCAGCGTACGGCGCCGACAAGATCTATGTGATCCAGGGCGACGAGTATGAGAACTATTCCGCAGATGCTTACGGAAACGTATTCTTAAAGCTCTGCGAGAAATATGATCCGAACACCATTTTAGTAGGCGCAACCGTAAACGGAAGAGACCTGGGATCCAAGATCGCAGTCAGCCTCCGTACCGGCCTGACTGCCGACTGTACCGCACTGAGTGTCGATGAGGACACCGGCAATGTAGTCTGGGAGCGTCCGGCATTCGGCGGAAACTTATACGCGCAGATTCTCTGCAGCGAGACCAGACCGCAGATGGGTACCTGCCGTCCGGGCGCGTTCAAGAAGCCGGAGCGCAACGAGAACAATCAGCCGGAGATCATCAAAGAGGATATTCATACCCCGGAGAGCGAGATCCGCACCAAAGTGCTGGATTTCATCAAGGCATGTGAGGACAACGATATGCGTCTCGATGAGGCAGATGTCATTGTATCCGGCGGCCGCGGTATGAAGAGTGCTGAGAACTTCGGTATCTTAAAAGAGCTGGCAGATGTGCTTGGAGGAACCGTAGGATGCTCCAGAGCAGCGGTTGACGCAGGCTGGATGCCGCAGACCAAGCAGGTTGGACAGACCGGCTCCACCGTAACCCCGAAAATCTACTTTGCATGCGCCATTTCCGGTGCAGTGCAGCACGTAGCGGGCATGAGCGGATCCGGCACCATCGTAGCGATCAACAAAGATGAGACCGCGCCGATCTTTGAGGTTGCGGATTACGGAATCGTGGGCGATGTTTTTGAAATCGTTCCGGCTCTGGTAAAAGAATTAAAAGCAAAGCAGCAGGCATAAATACCATAGGACAAAAACATGAGGCTGCCGCAAACGGGCTGTAAGAATGAATATAGTACCTTTTGCAGCAGCCTCCCGCGCACAGGGCGGACGTTCGGCGGAATCACGGCATGCTGCCGGATGTAAGGAGGCACGTTATGTTTGAAGAGAGGAAGATCAGCCCGGAGCTAAGAAAACAGTACAGGGAAAAAGGATACTGGAAGGATGAGACGCTCTTAGACTGCTGGGACCGGACGGTAGAGAAGTATCCGGACCGGGAATATGTGGTGGATGACCGCGGTTACCGCTACACATACCGGGAGATGGATGAGGCAGCAGGACGGGTGGCATCATACCTGTTATGGCTTGGGATCCGCCCGGGCGAGGTGGTTTCCTACCAGCTTCCGATCTGGAGTGAGTTTGCCATGCTGACGATCGCCTGTTACAAGATCGGAGCGGTGGCGCATCCGATTGCCATGTCCTATGAGGAGAAGGAACTGGCGAGGAGCTTAAATGTAACGGAGTCCCGCTGCTATTTCGGACCGACATTCTTCTACAAAACCGATTATGAAGAGCGGATCCTTGCAGTGCGGGACCAGGTGCCGCTGTTAAAAGATGTTGTGCTGATCGACAGTGTCAGAGAACGGAAGAGCAACGTTCCACTGCTTCGGGAAATCCTCGCTTCCTGCGAGCCGCTTCCGAAGGAACGGTGTGTGCACACAAAAAACGGACAGGATATCGCTGTGATCCTCTGTACCTCCGGTACGACCGGAGGTACGAAGGGGGTTCTGCTGACGCACGATAATGTGCGTTACAGTGAAGATACATTCAACCGGGAACTTGGCCTTACCGAGGAAGACATCATGTTCATGCCGGCGCCGCTCCATCACGCGACCGGTTTCCATCATGCGATCATCGCGCCGATGCTTCATGGCGCTAAAGTGGTACTGCAGCAGAAATACCAATGCAGATCGGCAATCGAGCTTATGAACCGGGAAAAAGTCACCTACTCTATGGGAGCGACCCCGTTTATCTATGATATTTTAAGAGAGCTGGAAACCAATGGAGGAGCAGTTCCGACTTTGAAGTTCTATCTGTGCGGCGGAGCGCCGGTGCCGGGATATCTGGTGCAGAGGGCAAAACAGTATGGAATACTTCTCTGCGAGGTTTATGGATCCACGGAGAGCGTGCCGCACGCATTTGTCCGTCCGGATGAGGCGCTTGCGCTGAATGGAACGACATCCGGAAGGGCAATGGAAGGTGTGGAGATCCGGGTGGTGGACGAAGATGGAAACGACGTAGGCGTGGGCGTTCCGGGAGAAGAGCTGTCAAGAGGCCCCAGCGTGTTTGTCGGGTATTTAAAAGCACGGGAGATCACGGATGGAGCTCTGGACAACGATGGCTGGTTCCACAGTGGTGACCTTTGTATCATGGATGAGCATGGAAATATCCACATTATCGGGCGCAAAAAAGACATGATCGTCCGGGGTGGCGAGAACTTAAATACCAATGAGATCAATGATGCCCTGGAGGGATGCCCCGGAATGGGGGATCATACCATTATCGGAATGCCGGATGACCGTCTCGGAGAACGAATCTGCGCGTTTGCGGTTCCGCTTCCGGGACATGAAGACCTGAAGCTGGAGGATGTGCTGGACTATTTGCACTCCAAAAAAGTTCCGAAGCGTTTCTGGCCGGAGCGTCTGGAACTTATCGACCGCATTCCCCATACAGGAAGCGGAAAGGTGAAAAAATATCTGCTGAAGGAAGAGCTGGAAAAGCGTTTGAAGGGATGACCGCTATGATTGAACAGAAATTTGGACCGCGCAGATGCAGGGATACGAGAAAACCACTGGAAAAACAGTGTCCGGATGTTGTGTTTTACCGCTGTCCAGAATGCGGGGCTCTTTATCCGGTGACAGGAGGAACGAACCTGGAGGAGAAAGAGATTCTGTGTTGTGGAAAAAAAGCGGAAAGACTGGTTCCCGGAGAAGCGGATTCCGTGCGGGATGTGATGGATATTACTTATCAGATCACAGGCGGCTATAATGATAATGCTGTCCGCGTATCGTGGAAGATGAAGCCGTATGGACGTCATCCAGAGTGGATTTATCTGAAAACATTTACGGGGGGATATTTAAAATATGTAATGGAAGGAAAACATTCGCCAATGGTATTTGCCCTGGCGGATACCGATGCTTTTTGTTACTGTGATGAAGATCCCTGCCTGGAATGTGTATTTCGGTGTAAGAGAGGATTTATCATTTATGTTTATGATAGACAGACCGGACTCGTTGCGGTACCCCTGGATAAGATGAATGCCCAGTGGCAGAGTGGAGCAAATAAGATGTGAGATACTGTAATTTTTGACAATAATGTGTTAAATTAATAACGAAATCTGTATATGGGGATATACAGATAATGGGGGATATTCTATGGGAAAAACAACAAATGCGGAATGCAAAGTAGACTGGAAAACCGTTCTTGTTTTTGTGTCGATAGCATTTAGTTCGCAGTGTGGCGGCGGATTCGCGTCCGGATCTACGCCATGGACTTATTTTTTTAGAAATACGGGGTTTTATGGGATGCTGCCGGTTGTTGTGCAGCCGTATTTTTGTCTGTTTATGCCGTTTATTGTAGCGGCGATCAACTGTTTTATTATTTATTTCTTTATGAAATTCGCTATGGATTTCCGCACGTTTGATTACAGCAATTTTCTGAGGCAGTATGGTTCGCGTTTCTGCGGCGGGATTTTTGCCAGACCGATGCAGTACATTTATGAGTTTAATTTTAACTGGCTTCTGATCGTATGTATGGCGCTTGCGTACTCCACCTCTGGTTCAGCATTAAAAGAACTGACGGGAATTCCATATCTGTATTCTACGCTTATCATTGGTGTCCTGATGTTTGTTCTGTGTATGAAAGGCACAGACCTGGTCCGGAAGAACGCGGTGTTTATGAGTGCCGTTATTTTCATTGCGCTGATCTCAGTTCATGTACCTAATATCCTTTATAATGTAGTGTCTGGCCGGTTATCTGCGGAACTTGGCAGCATGTCCCGGCAGATCCACAGCGATGTTGCCGCAGGTGCAGGAAGCTTTTTAAAGTATCTTCTGGTCGCTTTTTGCTGGGCGTATATTTTTTCAGGACAGAATCTGGCAGGTTTTGGAGCCTATGTTAATCATGCGCAGCTTTTTACCAATAAAAAAACACTCAGATGGGCTGTTGTGCTGTCTGTGATTGCAAACTGGGCATTTCTGGAAATGAATGTGATCAATCTGGCTGCAAATTATTCGGCTGTTTATGAAGGATGGTCGAATGGACGTGCGGTATATACTATTCTTGTTGTACAAAATGGCGTCGGAAGCGGGGCGGTAAAGACCATCCTTCTTACGCTGATCACGGTGGCCATATTCTTTGCAACCATTTCAACAGCGATCAATTACGCGCAGGGATTCAATGACCGCATTTTAAACTGGTATCAGAAAAGAAAACAGGAAGACCCGGAAGTTTCCGCGGCAAAGAGAAATAAGCGGGGCGCGGTATTAACGCTGGTCTATATTGTGATCACATGGGCAGTGTCCCAGATGGGACTGACTGCGCTGGTATCCAAAGGGTTGACATTTGCATCGATCATCACATTGTTTACCCTGATCATACCGACCATCATCAATGTGATCCGGAAGTGGCCGGATGCAGATTATGCGCACATGACAAAAGAAAAATAATGAAATCATCACGAAGGGGGAATCGATATGTTATCTGCTATTGGATTAATCATAGCAATCGCGCTGCTGATCGTTATGATCGTGAAAGGTGTTGATATGATCACGGCATCGGTAGTAACAGCCGCGATCATTCTGGTAACAAGCGGACTTGATTTTTGGGAAGGTTTACTGAAAACGTTTTCGGAAGGAGCTGGCTCGTTCTGCAGTTCCTGGTTTTTGATCCTTGCGCTGGGTGGCATTTTTGGTGAACTGGTCAATCAGACAGGGCTGGCTACCAAGGTCGCAAAATCTTTATCTGCTGCACTTGGAGCCAAAAGGGTGGGGCTGATCATTATGATCTGTACATTCTTTATCACACTGCTGGGTATTAACGGCTATATTATGGTATTTGTTCTTTATCCGATCGCAGACAGCCTGCTTCGTGAAAATAAGATGGACCGCCGGCTGCTTCCGTTTTTGATGATCGCGGGAGGTGCGAATGCGAATGGATTTGCGTTTTCCATGGATATCTGTAATGTGATCCCGAGTAATTTCCTTGGAACTTCACTGGGTGTAGCGCCGGTTCTGGCTGTGATTTTCTCAGTGATCACCTGCACCTGGTATGTGATGTATTTTAACTATGCGCAGAAGAAGAGCATGGGAAAACTGTCAGAAGCAGAACTGATGGCAATGTACAAAACAGAGAAGAGCGTCATGGGAGATGATGAGCTTCCGGGCCTCTTTATGTCTCTGCTGCCGTTTATCCTGGTTCTGGTAGCGGTAGTGGCAACTTCAAGTATGGGAACTTCCACCAGCTTGAGCTGCGCGCTTCTGATCGGTGTTCTTGTAATTATTGTGACGCAGTTTAAAAAGATCAAAAACCTGAAAGGCTCTCTGAAAGGGGGCGCAATGTCCGGCTTAAGTACAATGCTGACAGTAGCCGCAGTCATTGGCCTTTCCAAAGTCCTGACTCAGGCTCCGGCTTTCCATGCGGTACAGGAGTTTGTATTAAATATCACACTTCCGATTTACTTAAAGACCTGGCTGGGAACCATGATCTGCGGTGCTATGACTGGTTCCGCGATCACAGCGGAAACCCTGTTTTTGGAGAGTTTTGGAAAACAGTTCCTTGCAGCGGGCGCAAACATCAACGCGCTTCACAGAATCGTAGTAGAAGCTGGTATTACCCTGAACAAACTTCCGAATGCATCTCCGGTCGTTATGGAGACTTCTGTTTGTGAGTGTACCCTGGCAGAAAGCTATAAGCACATCGTGCTGGGTTCCACGATTCCATGTGTGATCGCAGGATTCATTATTACGATCATGGCAACGGTCGGAATCATCTTTTAAAATTTAAAGGTTTTGCGATACAGCTTCCAGTACAAAGTCATGGAAATTCCGGACAACCGGCGGCATATAAAACTGGTCACTGCTTACCATATAGATGTTGCGCTTTACGACCGGGTGTAAAATTTCGATGACTTTGACATTCAGGCTGGAGAGCAGTTCCATTTCGGGGACGATGGCAATGCCAAAACCGTGGGCAACGAGGCCGGCCGTAACCTGGTCCTCCACGATCTCATACGCGATACGGGGGCGTTTTCCCAGTACCTGGAACATTTTATCAACTTCATAGCGGATGCCGGATGATTCGGCAAAATAAACATACGGATATGGCAGGGTTTGCTCCAGGTTTACGGAGTCAAATCCTGCCAGTTCGTGATTTTGGGGTACGATCAGCACCAGGTTCTCACGGTGTACGGTTTTGAATGTCAGTCCGTTTTCTTTTTGCGGATGTGAGCAGAAGATCAGGTCGTAATGATGGGCATTTAAGTCATTTACCAGATTCTGGGTCACATCGGTCTGGAAGGAAAAATGAATATCGTGGTCCGGATGCAGGTCGAGGAAACGGCGCGCCAGGGAGGGAATGAAATCCACACCCAGGGGGCGCACAAGGCCGAGGCGGATCAGCCCTTCGCCGCGGGCAGTGCGCTGAAGAAAATCGATGCCATTATCCAGTGTTTTTAAGGAACTTTCAACACTGCGCAGAAACTGTTCCCCAAATACAGTCAGGACGGTGTTTTTTCCACTTTTTTCAAACAATGGAACACCGAGTTCTTCTTCCATTTTAAAGATCGCATGGCTGAGGCTTGGCTGGGTAATACACAGGTTCTGCGCAGCGCGTGTATAGTGGTGCGTATGTGCCAGTTCTGCGAAATAACGCAGGTGAGTCAGATTCATAGGTATTCTGCCTTTCTTAAACGGTGTGATGATATACGATAGATAAAATCTATTATAACATGAAAATAATTGATTTGAATACGGATTAAAACTGTTTTATACTAAAACCGGAAGGTGTGATAAGACATCCTTCCGGTTTTTTACCTATAGAAGATACGGCTTCTTTTATGTCGTTCCCATAAAAAGAAGCCGTAAATCCCCTTACGCATATTCTGTACAATTCTGTATAAAATCCCGATATTTAAAATTCCGGCGGCAGGTCAAGGCAGTGCGCCACCATAAAGTTTGCGAATGCTTCCACGGCTGCCGTGATAAAATTCTTTTTGCTGTAGACCATGTAGATCATGCGGGTGTCCTTCGGGACGTCTGTTAAATGTATTTTTTTGAGGTTGTCGAACTGTTTTAAGAACGGTGTGTCCGCGACAATGGCGGCTTTGGAAGAACGGTTGATGCGCCCGGCAATGGAAATCTCGTCGTCGTAGGAGTAGGCAGCCTCAAGTCCTTTCTCTTTTAGGATCGCGCGGACGGTTTTGCCGATCGGGATGGTGTCGCGGTAGGTGCAGAGTGCGTAGTCTTTTAAGGCAGGCAGCTCGATGGAGTCATACTGCGCCAGCGGATGGTCATTTCGCACGATGACGATAAGCTCCTGGTAGGTGATGGGAACAAAGAACAGATCGTCCATGTGCTCCACCATGGAACAGAAGCCAATGTCGTAGGTTCCTGCGGAGACCCCCTCCGCCACAGGAATGGATTTTTCGTGGAAAATGTTAAAGTTTACCTGCGGGTGATGCTCATGGTATAAGTCGAGAGCATCCGGAAGAAAGTCTCCGAGCAGGGTTGGAATACATCCGATATCGATGGTTCCGGTCATGGAGTCGGATTTTTCCTTCATGAGGGCGATGCCGTGTTCCAGAATTTCCAGAGACTGATTGACATACTGGGAAAATTCTTCTCCATATTTGGTGAGCTGGACGTTGCGGCCTTTTTTTTGGAATAACGCAACCGAAAGCTCGCTTTCCAGCGACGCGATGGAATCGCTGAGGCTGGGCTGGGTGATATAGAGTGCTTTGGCTGCTTCCGTGTAATGCTGGACTTCAGCCAGTTTCCGAAAATAATAAAGCTGCTGTAAATTCATAAACGCTTCTCCTTCTTTCCTATTCATTATACATGATGTTGATGAGAATTTCCATGGAATCGTTAAGAAAATGTTAGAAAATTATCAAAATATAGCGAGGGATGGATTTGACAATTTGGGCAAAACTGCCTAAAATAGGAGGCAGATGGCTGTTTGCACAGCGTGCGAACAGTAACGTCAGGAGATCATGAAGCTAAGTGCGTGGCGCCGTACAGGCTTGAATGCGCCAAATATCCAGAATTGAACGGCAGATATAATATGTGGCTGGGTGACAAGCGCGGATGTTCCGAGGGTATTTATGCAAGAGAAAAAGTAGGCTGTAGTGAGATATAGAAACTGTTGTGTTGATTTGATGCTATGGGGATATGATTGACATGTTCCTAAACCGCATGGAGGACTGGGCAATGAAATATAATGGCTTCTATTTCTGGATGTTTAAGGGCCCTATGAAAAAGGTTCTTGCAAAGAAATACGGCAAAGCGTATGTTTTGGAGGTCATGAAAAAGAGCAAGCAGGTCTACCGGGAACTGGTAGAGCAGGCGGATGACATCGGCGATGATAATCCTATGGCATACAATGAGCTGTTTGCCCTGGCCTTTGTGGCGCCGTATGTGGCAAGCGGGAAGAAAATTCCACCAGAGACGGTGCAGGAAATGATGCGGCAGTCTCTGTACCACATCAAATGGTATTTTGCGAAAACGGATCTGAACACGGACAAGGGCAAAGCTGAGAACAAAAAGAGTATCGTCAGATACGCAAAGTGGTATACGCCGGAAAAGGAGAAGCAGTACCCGACTTCCTTCAAGGTGGACTTTGATGGGCAGCCGTATGAGGGAGCATGCTACTACCGCATCACCCGCTGCCCTATTTGTATTTATATGGAAAGAATGGGCATTCCAGAGTTAATGCCGCTGTTTTGCGAACTGGATGAGGTGATGATTTCACTCCAGCATGGCATATTGCACCGAAAACAGACGCTGGCGAACGGCGGCGAATATTGTGACTATTTTATCACGGGAAATAAAGAATAAATTTTAAAGGTAAAGGGGATCTCTGGACGCTTCTAGGGCGTTGGAGATCCTCTTCCTATTTATCACATTGTCGGTTGTAATATTTCAGTCCATTTAAAATATCTGGATTTTGAAAGGCAAGCTGCCGGAGAATCAGTTCATATAAACTGATCGGAATATATTTTTCTTCCTCTGGATCTTTAAAAGTTCTGTTTTGGATAATACGCAGAACCGGGCTGTCATCCGGGATTTGCTTTTTACATCGCTGGATCCAGGAAAGAACAGCCAAATCTCTGGCCTGAGTCAGGTTACCGTCCTCATCTTCCAGCCCATACAGGGTGAAAAAGAGATACGCATCCGACTCTGAGAGATAGTATGTCCGGCGCCGCAAAAGGAACAGGGCATATTGTGGCTCCAAACACCAGCGGATAAAATACGCCGCGGCATAACAAAGGATACATATGCCTAAAAAACTGGTTTTTAACTGCGGATAGTAGCGAAAAAATCCATAGTAAGCTATGAAACAGGCGACGATATAGGGGATTGTCAGGTGGAAGCGTTTCATCATACGGTTCGCCCTGGCTGCTGCCCGCAGCTCCTGTTTGTTTTTGGAAAGAACACTGTAAAACACTGGGACATCCGGGAGAGGATGACCGTGATCATTATTTAAAAGCATCATTTATTTCTCCAGAAGTTTGGAAAGCCGGTTCACCAGTGATGAAAGGGAAGGATGGAGCAGATTTTCCGAATCTTCGTATAACGACAGGTAGGAATTGTTATATTTCCAGACCTGGTCATAGTAAGGTAGCGTTACGAGAACAGGAATGTGAAGAAGTTCCTCTATTTCCTGATCCGAGTACATCCGCTGTTCTTTCCTGATCTGATTTGCGATTACATGCATATGATCATAACTGATCTGCTTTTGGGTCAGAAACCGGCGGAAGCGCTGATTGTTTTTAATTGAGCACTCCGTATCATCTGTGATCAGCAGGGCTAGGTCCGACAATTCCATGAGTTTTGCGGGAGTATCCGTGGATGCCATATCGGTATCGATAAGAACCAGGTCAAAATAAGTCTTCAAAGAAGAAATGAGCTGGATGATCCGATTAATGGGCAGAGGATATGTTCTTTTCATCTGTTTGGAGGATAAAAGATGGATATTCCGATCGGGGACAGGCGTAAGGTAGGGGTCCAGGTCCTGCCAGGACAGAGGGGATAGATCTCGTGCATTGTGCTGAAACAGGTCTTCCATTGTTCGTGTTGGAAGTATGCGGAAAAATGTTTCCTGGGCAGGGCAGGAGAGGGCCATATCGACCAGACAGACGGAAACGTTTTTACTAAATGCAATGGCCAACTCTTTGGTTAGTGTGGAGGTCCCAACTCCACCTTTGGCTGAAATAAGTGATACAACGGCATGGCTCATATATTTATCTAAATTCATAAAAATCCCCTTTTGAAATCTTAAGGATATTATATCTCAGGAGACCGGTTCTGTCTAATCCTAAACCCGTTTTGCTTATCATAAGGCAACTTGTGAAAATTTTTCAAAAGCGGTATAATGCTTTCTATATGAAAGTGGCCGGTGCCATTTAGGACAATAAGCGGGAATCCTCGGCAATTCAATTACCGAGATGAAAGCTCAGGAGTGTGCATATCTGCACAAAGTAAATAATATAATAATCCTCATTCTTTGATATGAATGCCGTAACCGGCATACAATAAAAACGAAAATATGTTCGAATAATGATTGTGTATTACAATTCAATATGATATACTATATGTATGAAAGAAAATCTTATACATTATAGGACTTGCGTGTGCAATATCAACTACCATATGGTATGGTCGGTGAAATACAGACGGAAGATATTAACCCCAGAAGTTGAGAAATACCTGCAGGAACTCGTGCAGCAGATAGCTGACGATAAAGGCTTTACCGTTCATTTATTTGAATGTGGTGAAGGTGATCATGTTCACTGTTTTGTATCAGCTCCACCCAAACTGTCAATAACAGCCATTATCAAGTATCTGAAGGGGATCACAGGCAGGAAATTATTCGAACGTTTTCCGGAAATAAGAAACCAGTTGTGGAAGGGAGAACTGTGGAACCATTCCTATTATGTGGAAACGATCGGATCTGTATCTGAGGAAAATATTCGCCGTTATATTGAACATCAGAGCAAGTCGTATTAATTCAATGTGAATTGTAAATATTCATATGCATGGCTGTCTGAAGGGGGAAGGGGAATGCTGCTGTCACACAGAACATCGGTCAATATCAGGCCGGAATATTCTAATATTATAGGGCATATGTGTTATGCTGCTTCCAAACTCTGGAATGTCTGCAACTATGAACGCCGTCGATATAAAGAATTGGAGCTGGAGAAGTATCCTGACTGGTATTATCAGAAGAAAGCGCATAAAGGAGATCTGTGGTATAGACAGCTTCCGTCCCAGACAGCGCAGGAGACCTGCAAGCAGCTGGATAAAGCCTGGAAATCATTTTATGTTCTTAAAAAGACCGTTGGGATCAAAGATCCAAATCCGCCGCGATTTAAACAGGACAATATACCGATCACTTACATGCAGATGGGAATCCGGCACGAGAAAGGCTCCGATCAATTGCGGCTGTCTCTGTCAAAGGATCTGAAAAGCTATATGGAAGAAGCTTATGGGATTCATGAAAAATTTCTATATCTTGAAAATAAGATTTTCAGGAACATGGATCACATAAAGCAGCTGCGGATCTATCCACCGGAAGATGGAAAATGTGACCTTATCGTTATCTATGAGGTCAAAGAACCAGAACCGATTTCCCTGAAGGGCCATTATTTATCAATAGATCTTGGAATTCATAATCTGATGACCTGTTATGATTCCGGAAATGGAAGGACTTTTATTCTGGGAAGGAAATATCTTTCGCTGGAAAGATACTTTCACAAAGAAATCAGCAGAGTTCAATCAATATGGTATGCACAGCAGTCGGGAAATGGCATAAAATATCCCCGATCATCGAAACATATCAAGAGGATTTATCGAAAAAAGCAGGACGCAGTAAAGGATTACCTTCATAAGGTGAGCAGATGGCTTGCAGAATACTGTAGAAAAGAAGGGATAAGCTGTGTGATCATAGGAGATATCCGAAATATCCGTAAAGGAAAAGAGATAGGACACAAGGCAAACCAGAAGTTTCACGGACTGCCGTATAATAAACTTTATATCATGTTGGAATATAAACTAAAACTGTATGGAATACCATTGATAAAACAGGAAGAAAGCTATACCAGCCAGTGCAGTCCGTTTTCACCAGAAGTATCAAAAAGATATGCAGAAGCATCAAACCGAAAAGAGCGGGGCATGTATATAACGGATGGAGTAAGATATAATGCGGATGCAGTAGGAGCATTTAATATCCTGCGTAAATATCTTTCCGCTCTTCTGTGTACCCTCTGTGCTTGTCTGTGTGCCCTCTGCTGAGGTGTTTTGTAAATTATCCATGAATTTACCATCCTTTCATTTTACGCCTGAAATAAGGCTATTATTTCCGCTTTGCCCTGCGTAAGGGTGGCTGTTATACACTCGCCATAGTGGCAGCCAGGCGCTGCTCTATATTGCTTATGTACCGGCGCCGTTTTCGGTAAAACGAATTTCTACTTGCCGGAATCACATTTCCTTTACAGGCTTCCTGCATTTCAATTACATCAAAAGACTTATTTTCGCTAATGGAACGAAAGAGCATTTCACCTATACCATCGTCAATACTGCTTGCCATATTTCGGAGTTCTGTATCCGGTATACTTTCACATTTCTTTCGTAACGATTCTATGTACTGGTTCACGCCGTCATCTCCTTCCCACATATTTATTTTAATATAAGTCTGTTGAAAATTTGTACCATTGTACCAACAAAAGTATATAGTCAATAATTTCAACAAGATTCAACAGCCTATAATATATAATCCATATAGTCTCTGTAGGCTCTCTATATGCAAAAAAGCCATTATACGCAACTATATGTCTTAAAAAGTAATCTTTGGTAAACAAAAAAGGCAGCCAGCACACACCTGCACCGCTTACCTTTTCTCTGCTCTCTATCGTCCGGATCCGCTGTTGGCGCAGCATCCCCCGGAAGGATATTATTCCATCTTCACTCTCTCCCGCTGCCATGCCACCGCCTGTGCCACGCTCTCCGGCTCCCTGCCGTTCTCCCGGGTGTAGTTCCTCACTGCATTCTTTCTGGCCAGCTCCTGCCACCGTTCATCGGACATCTGCGGGATCTCCAGTACTAATGGAGTAGTTCTGATCTCCGTAATCTCATATTTAATATTTTTCATCTTCTCACACTTTCACTATAATTTCTGCCCGTTTTCCGTAAAATGGAATATCTTCTGCTGTATACTCTACAAGGACCGGGGAGAGGAAGTGCAGCACGGTTGTAAGCTGCTCCTCTTCCTCATAGTCCAGGGTGAGCATTACCCGGTTACTCATATAATGCCTTTATCTGCTTTATCAGTTCTCCCTGCCTGCAGTAGATATGCCACAGGGCTGCTGCCGCCTCTTCCTCATCAGTAGCAGAAGGACCTTCTGCAAAAGCAACCTGCATAAATCCGATCAGGGCATTGAGCTGATACAGTTCATAAACAACACCATCTAACTTATTGAGATCTTTTCCGCTCTCAATCTTCTTCATCTATTTGCCCTCCTTCATCTGCTTCATTGCTGTTATGTAACCAAAGTAAAAAGCATCTTTCTGTACCGCTTCTGCATAAACGTTGATAGCATCATCCAGCGCAGAATAAGCATTCTGTGTTTCCTCGCTTGCCATCGGCTGGTTTTCCTGTTCCTGCTCCATGATCTCCATAATTGCCTTGTAATCCATAATTTTCTTTCCTTCCTGCCGGTACTCTGCTATAATACAGAGGAATCCGGGCTTTATGCGTGTTGACGGGTTCCATTGCCCTGTGACGGTGTTGCCGCACTGTCCGGGGCGTTTTTCTTTTCTTCAAGCAACAGTTTCACAAACTCGCTACGGTTCTTCTCCTCTTCCTTTTCTGCTATTGCAATGGTACACATAGTTAAAAAGTGCTTGTCCTCCGGGAACATTTTTCCATACTGTTTCTGAATGTTTCGGACCTGATCTGCGCTCATGCTACTCAGTTCTCTGGCAATCTCTTCATCGGTCATTTTTTCCATTCTTTTTTCCCTTCCTTTCAATCAAAATAATAGTTTCTAGTACCAGGCTGCGACTATCCGTCCCATACTGCTTTACAATTTCTTCCGCCCTGGCCTGCAGTTTCTCCCACTCTTCATCTGCGCCTCGTGGTACTCCCGGAATAGCTTCCAGAGATCGGTATAGAGGGCGTACACTTCTTTCAGTTCTTTATCTGTCATTTCTCGCCTTTCCCGTCTAAATATGGAAATATATATTCATAATATTCAAAACATTCATTTCACGAATATTATGAATATTAAGAATATTATTTTTGTCTTTAGACAGACACCTTTTTAAACTCATGAATACCTGAAG